>Ga0180008_1001078_pt1 | contig 18337 bp, 18 predicted proteins | sample MM_PW_MetaG_FD_121121 | JGI IMG/M metagenome (GOLD analysis project Ga0180008, IMG submission 121121) | Groundwater microbial communities from the Aspo Hard Rock Laboratory (HRL) deep subsurface site, Sweden - MM_PW_MetaG | ecosystem: Environmental > Aquatic > Deep subsurface > Groundwater...
ATATATTTATAGTATCTTGAATATGACTATCTGTTTCGTAAGAGTAGACTATTCTCTTTAAATCTGTTTTTTTCTGTGTTATTTTAGATACATTTCTACTAGAAGTTATTTTATAATAAAGATTAAATTTGTCATAATTATTTCCATTTTGTTTATCTAATCTAAAAACATCCCCAAATAATTTTGCTTTGTAGTAAAATTTAATTGCGTCGTCTTTTAAACCAAACCGCTCAGCAAGTTTAGCCGCATTACTATATAATTTTAATTGTGAATAAAGTTGAATTGCTTCTCTAATATGATGTTCATCACTACTAACGCCTTTTTCTACAGCTCTTGTTATTATTCTTGATCTTATTGCCCTATCAGTTATAATAAGCAATAAAGTTTCTAATGTATATTCTTTGTAAGTTTTCATTCTCAAAAGAGATTCTTAACTATTTATAAAGCTTGTTCAAGAATAATTACTTCTTCGACTTCTTTGATTTCTCTGGCTTTTTAGATTTTTTAAGCTTGGAAAAAACATATATGTAAAGAATAGGAAGTATTCCAGCTGTATTAAATAGCATAAGACAAATAAACCAGGCTACTGAATCTTTCTTTGCTGCTTTCCACATTGCTAAAAGTTTCCATACCATCTCCCAAATTAAAATAAAGAAAAATATCCAAAGAGGAATTCCTAAAGCTGATGTAATCAATGAAAGACCTTCTGCCATATTAATAATAAAGAAAGGTTGTTTATAAATTTTATTTATTGGATTTTTGCAGTGCAATAATTCTTAAAAACATTGAAAAATAAAAGAGATTATGATTGGCTTAAGATTTAAATTATCGCTTGAAAATAAAGTTCTTGAAAAGATAGAGTTAAGAAATAATTGCCCTGGAACAGAGATAAGAGATGTGGGAGAATTGAAAATACATCCTACTACCTATTCTCAACTTATACAATTAAATTTTCATGAAGCGTCTAAAATAATTTTACAATCTTACTATCACAAACTTATGTCTAATGAAAAATTAAGACTTTCAGTAAATTCATTTTTATATGATCCTGATTAAACATTTATTTTGTCATCACCCGTAAATAAAAATAAATGTTTAAATACTTCTTAGTTTAGCATAAAAATGCGTTATACAACAGATTGGTAGAGTAAAATATATAAACTACAACATATTGTATGTCATATGGATTGTCCACATTGCTCTGGAAAAACCAGAGTTACAGATAAGAGAAAGTCTCCTGGAGGAATAAGGAGGAGGAGAGAATGTTTGAAATGCAAAAAAAGATTCACAACCTATGAAAGAATAGGCAAAGGTGAACTTTATGTAATCAAGAAAGACGGCAGAAGAGAAAAATTTGACAGGGAAAAACTTGAGATGGGAATTAACAGGGCTTTTGAAAAGCGTCCTGTTTCAAAAGAAAAAATTGACAAAATGATAAATGAAATTGAGGAACAACTAATGAAAAGAGGAAGAAAAGAGGTAAAGAGTTCTGCTATAGGAGAATTGGTAATGAAAAAAATAAAAAAACTTGACAATGTAGCTTACATAAGATTTGCTTCTGTTTATAGAGATTTTCAAGATATTCAAGATTTTAAAAAAGAGTTAAAGGAACTGTGAGATGGAAAATCCAGGCAAATTAAAAATAGATAGATATTTTTCTTCTGCTGATGGAAAAGTAGACGAACGTTTTAATTGGGGTAAATTTGATGTAGAAATAAAAAAGCTTTCTGGAGAAAGAATTTATTTTGCACCAGGGTTAGAATATCCTGTTGATTGGAGTGATCAGGCTAGGAAAGTAGTTTCCAGCAAGTTTCTTTATAGGGGAGATGGACAAGAAGAAAAAAGTCTTAAGAGTTTGGTTTATAGGGTAAGTGATGCAATTTCTCAAGCAAGTATTAAACAAGGATTATTCTCAGAAGAACAAGCAAAAATTTTTAGAGATGAATTAGCATATATGGAATTCAATCAGATGCATTCTTTTAATTCACCTGTTTGGTTTAATGTTGGATTACATGATAAATATGGAGTTAGAGAAAATAGAAAACAAAAACATTCTTCTCATTGGGCTATTGATAATAAAGGAAAAATTACAAATAACATAGATTCTTATGAAAGACCTCAAGCATCTGCATGTTTCATACAATCAATAGATGATGATATGGAAAGTATTTTAGGACATGCTAAAAAAGAAGGAATGCTTTTCAAATTTGGTTCTGGAACAGGGACTAATTACTCTTCATTAAGAGGAGTAAATGAACCACTAAAAGGTGGAGGTGTTGCTTCTGGAACTACTTCTTTTATGAGAGTTTATGATATAATTGCAGGAAGAATTAGGTCAGGAGGAAAAACAAGAAGAGCTGCTAAAATGGTTATTTTAGACTCAGATCATCCTGATTTATATCGATTTGTTCACTGGAAAATAAATGAAGAAAAAAAAGCATTATGGCTTAGTTCACAACCTCAATGGGGACCTCAAGATCCTCAGGATTTAGATACAGAAGCTTACAAAACAGTTGACGGACAAAATGGAAATAACAGTATCAGAGTAACAGATAATTTTATGAAAGCAGCTATTGAGGGAAATGATTGGGATTTATGGTTTAGAACAGCGGGTAGATTTAAGATTGAACAAGAAATTCCTTTAAGTAAATATAAGGATGATAGATATCTTCCAGATAAAAGATTTGTAAAAAAATTAACTAATAAAAGAAAAACTATCAATGCAGGAGAAGCACTAGAGCAAATAGCAAGGGCTGCAGCTGTAAATGGAGATCCAGGGCTTCAATATCATGATAACATAAATAAATGGCATACTTGTCCAAATTCAGCACCTATTAATGCAAGTAATCCTTGTTCTGAATATATGTTTATAGATGATAGTGCTTGCAATCTTGCTTCTTTGAATTTAATGAAGTTTGTTCCTGCAAAGAATTCAGAGGAAAAAATTTTAGAAATTGATTCTTTTGAATCAGCTGTTAGAGACTCTATAATTGCACAAGAAATATTTGTTGATCATGCTTCTTATCCTTCAGAAGAAATTGCAAAAAATTCTCATTTATTTAGACCACTTGGATTAGGTTATACTAATCTTGGAGCTTTATTAATGAGCAAAGGAATTGCATATGATTCAGAAGAAGGAAGAGCTATTGCTTCAACAGTAACTTCTTTAATGACAGCTCTAGCATATAAAACTTCTGCAGAACTTGCAAGAGAATGTGGAGCATTTAAAGAATTTAAGAAAAATAAAGAGCCTATGATAAATGTTTTAAGAATGCATGAAAATTACACAAAAAAAATAAATGGAATAGAAAAAGTAGATGGATTAAAAGAAATTCATGAATCTGCAATTAAAGCATGGGAAGAAGCGATTGCTCTTGGAAATGAATATGGATTTAGAAATTCTCAAGTTACTCTTTTAGCTCCAACAGGAACAATAGGATTTATGATGGATGTTGATTGCACAGGTGTTGAACCAATGATTGGATTAAAAACAACAAAAGGATTTGTAGGTGGAGGAGCTATATCAAGAACAATTGCACCTTCTGTTACAAGTGGATTAGAAGCATTAGGGTATAGAGGAAATAGATTAGAAAAAATTTTGGATTATGCAGAAGAAAATGGAAGTATTGTAGGTGCTCCTGAATTAGAAAAAGAACATTATTCTGTTTTTGAAACTGCGATGGGAGATGATGGCAATACAATAAATGTTGAAGGACATTTAAACATGCTAGCTTCTGTTCAGCCTTTCCTTTCAGGAGCTATTTCAAAAACAGTAAATCTTCCTAAAGATTCTAATGTAGAGGAGGTTAGGGAGACTTATATCAAAGGCTGGAAACTTGGGCTTAAATCTGTAAGTTTGTATATAGATGGTTCTAAAGGAATTCAACCAGTAATGTTAGACCAAAAAGTTAAAGAGCAGAATGGTTTAAAGTGGGGTGACAGAAAAAAGCCGCCAGTTCAAATAGAAAGACCAGGATGGAAAGTTAACATAGGTGGAACAGGAATACATTTTCAGGTTGGAGAATATAATGATAGGGCACCTAAGAATTCTCCAGCTGATTATTTTGTAGAATTTGGAAGTGCTGGTTCTCCTTATAGTGCAGATATTACTAACTGGGCAAAAGAAGCTTCAAGAAGTAGACAAAGAGGAGCACCTCTAGAAGAATTCATAAAACATAACAAAGGTTCATCAAATCCAGTAAATGGATTTACAGATCATCCTTTAATTAGAACATGTAGTGGAATTCACGATTTCTTTGCAAAGCTAATTCAATTAGAATATCTTGGGGACATGAGTGTTTGTGATAAAGAACCATCTTCAGAAGAAATAGAAAATTTAAGATGCAATGTTCTGGCTAGAAGAAGAAGAGAAGAACATTACAGATCAAGGATAAAATTCATAGAGAAAGTCATGGAAAAAGGAGAGGTTATTAAAATATATCCCTTATATGAAGATGAAATAAATAATTCAGAAGTTCCAATGACTCAAGAATTTTGCAAAGAGTGCGGACATAAAACAGTTCCAAGCGGTGCAAACTGTAGAAAATGTCCTAACTGTGGAGATTCTGGCGGCTGCGGTTAAAATATTCTTTGTAACACAATTATCTTTATAAAAAGAATTCTGTTTTTGAGAAAATATTCAAGAGAGATAATAAAATGGTTGATATAATAGAACCAAAAGTTAAAATTGTTGATTATGGACCTGAATTTAGATTTTCTAATGGAAAAAAGATAACTCCTGATGAATTTGTCTATGCTGCGGCTAATATAACATACAAAGATATTGGCGCGCTTCAGGAATTTATGGAACTAAAAGAAACAGAAGCTGATTTGGAAGGAAAAGTCAGTAACGCTTTAATAACAGTTGCTGGTGCAGGGCATGCCTCAATGGCAACAACACCTGGTTTGTGGATTTTTTTAGAAGGAACATGCTCTAAATTAGTTGATTCAATATTTACAGGAGCAAAATTTGGAAGTTCTTTAATGCCTTCTGGAAGAAGAGTTCCAATAGATATTTCTCAAATAGTAATTCCAAAAGGAATAAGAGAAAAAGGAGAAAAAGCAGAAAAAATATATCTTGAAACTTCTGAAAGAAATATAAGAACATATGAAGAAGTACAAAAAAGAGGAGTATCAAAACAAGAAGCTAGCAAAATTGTTCAGTATGGACATCGTGGAGGAGGTTTTATGTTTATGCCTCTTGAGACATTTATTTATTTCTCAAAATTAATAGAAGAGGATCCAAATGCTATGCCAAGAGAGGGTAAAGAAATAATTTCTCAGATAGAAGAAAAAATGAATTCTATGGGAATGGATATTACATATTGTGCAAGAAAAGAGGCTCCGCGTACAGGAGTTGTAAATCCTAATATTTTTCATTTTCGGAAAAATCTTGCAGAAGAATTAAGAAAAAATTATTCTTCTAGCCCAGCTATAATTAATTGTAATATTATTCTAAGTAAAGAAAGAGCTAAAAGAATAATTGAATATTTAAAAAATAGAAACGAGATTTTAAGAGATTCAGAATTAATTAAGAAAAATTGGAAGTATTTATTAGTTGAGTTGGATCAGATTGTAAGAGATTTTAATGATTCTGTTTCTGTAGTTACCTCTACTTTAACTCCTTGGAGAGTATGGGGGGAAGTAAAAAGGCACAGAACTTTGCCACAAACAGCAGAATCTGTTTATCATGCTACATCTAAAGCAATTAAAGAAATAAAAGAAAATGGAAATGATCCTGATATTTTTAAAAACATTGTCTCAATTCCATCCGGTCTTACTCAAGATTCTGAAGCCTTTTTAAATTGGACAGAATCTTTTAAAAACTCTCTTGAAAGCTATAATACTCTCTTAGAAATGGGGGTTCCTAAAAGTGATGCTATTGCGGTTATTCCAAGAGGGCTTAAATTAGGAGTTATTAAAAGATTTGATTTTTATAATTTAACATTAGGATATATGTCTTTAAGATTATGTGAAACAGCAGAACCTGAAATGAGAAAGATTACCGAACAAGAAAGAAGATTAATCAAAAATTCTCCTGCAATGCCGGAAATAATTGGGAATTTAATTGATGAAAAATGTATTTATACTGGTTTTTGTCCTGAAAAAAATTTCTGTAATAGAATTGAAATTGCTCCAGGTTTAGTATATAGTGAAGAGATACATAAAGAATTTAAAGAAAAAAGAAAAGAAGAAATTAAATCCAAACTTTTATAAATTATTAGAATTCTTAAATTAGAATGACAGTTACAGAGATAGTTAATGTAAAAGAATTTGAAAGCTTTACAAAGAAAGGGCTTGTACTTATTGATTTTTTTGCAGATTGGTGCATGCCTTGTGTTATGATGTCTCCGATAATAGATGAGCTTGAAAATAAATTCAAAGGTAAAATCAAATTTGGAAAGGCAGATGTTGATGAAAACACAGAGCTTTCACGAAAATTCAAAATAGTTTCTATTCCTAATTTTATTCTGTTTAAAGATGGAAAAATACTAGATAGATTTGTAGGAGCAATGTCAATAGAAGATTTTGAGGAGAAATTAAGAAAACATCTTTAAGAATAATTTTATAAACTAATTCTAATACTTTAAGTTAGTTGAAAAGGCTCTACTTTGGCCACGCTTGGACGAAGTAGTGACAAAATTTCGAAGAAATTTTGGCTCCGTAGCTCAGTCTGGCAGAGCACTGGACTTTTAGTAAAAAGGACCAAGGTCCTTCTTACGACATCTCCTTTTGGAGAGTAAGATAAAAGAAATCCAGGTGTCGTGGGTTCAAATCCCATCGGGGCCATTTTATTTCTTTAAAGCTTAGAGAAAGGTTTAAATATCTTAAGTGCATATCAAATGCATATTAAATACACTTCAAGACACATATGGAAGATTCAACTGTTTCAGCAAGAATAGAATTAGGGGATTATGCAAACAGAGTTTTAGGAATTATTAAGATAAAATATGGATTGAAAGACAAGTCAGAAGCTTTAAATAAATTTATTGAGATTTATGGGGATGATATCCTTGAAAGAGAGGCAACTGAAGAGTATGCAAAAAAAGTTATTACTATTTCAAATAATCATTTTAAAAAATATGGTCCTAAAAAAATGAGTTTACAGGAATTTGACAAACTTTGTGAGGCTTAAATGTTTAATTTTAACCTTACTGACGAACTCAAATCCATAATAGAAAAGCTCGTAAAAAGAGATAAAAAGAGAGTTGAAATAATCAATAAAAAGATAAGACAAATAGTTAATTCTGATTCAACGTTTATTGAGCATTATAAAAATCTAAAGCATGATTTGAAAGATTTTAAAAGAGTCCACATTGATTCTAGTTTTGTTCTTGTATTTAAAGTCGATCTTCCAAATAATTTTATTCTATTTGTTGATTTTGACCACCATGACAGTATTTATAAGAAAAAATATAAGATTTAACTAATTCTAATTCAAAATTTTTCAAAACCCATCGGGGCCATTCAATAGGCAGAAAGTTATATAAATCAGTAATCCCAAGGTATTACTATGAAAACGATTAGTATAAAACTTCCAGAAGATGAGGCGAGAGAGTTAGAAGAATTCATAAGAAAAAAAAATTATCCCTCTAAATCAGAGTTTATAAGAAACCTGATAATTGAAAAACTAGAGAGAAATAGGAAGGAAAAAATAGGATGGATGATTTTAGCAGAAAGATCAATGAAAAAACTTTGGGATAATAAAGAAGATGAGATTTGGAATAAATACTTATGACAGAGCAGGGAGATATACTTCTGGTGCCTTTCCCATTTTCTGACCAATCCGGGAGAAAAGTAAGACCTGTGATAGTTTTAAGCAATGATAAATTTAATGAACATTCTCAGGATATTATTGCTATTGGTATTACTTCCAATATCTCTAAAGATAAATATACCTTAGATTTAGATAATAAAGACTTAAAAGAAGGGAAATTAATAACAAAATGCATAATCAAAGTTGAGAATATTTTACGATTAGATAAGAGTTTAATCATTAAAAGAATAGGAAAAATTAAAGAAGAAAAATTAGATAAAATAATAAAGATTCTTAATGATATTATTAAAGTTTAGCAGAAAACCTTAACACTTCTGTTCAAATCCCATCGGGGCCATTTTTTATATCAAAAGAATAATATCACAAGTTTTAAAAATAGTTTTTTAATCATCTTTTTATGACTAAAATAACCTTTGTAGGAACAGGAGAAGCGTTTGATCCTAATAGAGCAAATACTTCTTATTTAATAGAAAATAAGGGTAAATCAATAATGATAGATTGCGGTTATGATTCTGCAAAATCTTTGATGAGATATCTTTCTAACTCAAAAAAGTCTCTTGTAGAATATCCTTCTGCATTATTATTAACTCATGAGCACGGAGATCATACTTCAGGGATACCAGCTCTTCTTGTTTCAATATGGGAAGAGGTTAATGGTGTTGTTGGAAATTGTAGAATAGGAAATAAAAGGAAATTAGAAATTTTAAGTTCAAATCTAGAGTTGTTAGAAAAAATACCCTATGATGTTGAAAGATATTATTCTGGTTTTTGGGATAGGTTTGAAATTGAAGGACCACAAATCTCAAAAAGAAAAATAAATCTTTCCGGGGATGAAATATATAAATTTAAAATTAAAAGCGCCCAGACAAATCATATAGCTGTTAATTTTGCGTATAAATTTGAAACTCCATTTGGAAAAAGTTTTGCAGTTAGTGGTGATGGGGCACTAAATGATTCTACAAAAGAATTATTTCGGAGCGTTAATTTTTTGTTTCATGAAGGATTTAATATTTTGGGGTCTAGAGGAAAAGACCATTCTTCAATAGAACAAGTATTAGATTATGCAGTACAATCTGGAATTCCTACTGTTGGAATTGTTCATGTTAATAGACAAGAAAGAGCCAAAACAAATGAAATAAACCAGTTAATAGAAAAGGCAAAATTCGCAGGAATAAATTTATTTCTTCCTAATGATCATCAATCAATAGAAATTTAATGACTATTGGAAAAGAATCTAGTAATTAAAACTCAAAATTCTTAATTCTTGAAAGTAACTAAAAGGTACTTTACTTTCATAACATTTAAAAATCCTAATAATTCTTCTTTTTTATGAACATAATAGATAAGTCATTTGAACAACAAAGAGCAAATCAAGTTAATGGGTTATTGAAAAAGGCTTTTGGGAAAACAGCACGAGGAAATTTAAGTGGTTATGAATTGCCTCTTACAGAAGACCCAGAATTAGGATATATTGCAACAGGAGTAACTGGAATACCATCTCTCTTTTATCAAAAAGTAATAGGTCATTTCACAAAAAAAGATGGAAGTGAATTTAAAATTTTACCAGAATATATTGAACAAGCAAAAAAATTTGTTTCTTTTTATAAAGAATTATTTAGACAAGAAGTAACAATTATTTTAGATCCAAAAGCAAATCGTGGTAATGCCTATTGATTTATATAAATTTTTTATTAAATCTTTTTCTGCAAAATTTATAAACCAAAAAAAATTAAATATTATATGAAGATACTAATTGAATTTAAAGAATTTCTTAAGGAATACAAGGTAATTGGATTGGCAGTTGCATTAATAATTGGATTAGCAGCAACAGCACTTATCAAATCAATAGTTGATGATTTAGTTATGCCAATAATAACTCCTTTTATTCCAGGAGGAGCTTGGCAAACAGCAACATTTAGTATAGGCCCAATAGTCATATCCTGGGGTTCTTTGTTAAGTGCAATTATTAATTTTGTTATAATTGCATTTGTAGTTTTCTTAATTGCAAAATATGCCCTGAAAGAAAAGAAAGTTACAAAAAAGTGAACTAATTTTAAGACGAAAGGAAAGAGGAAATTAATCAATTAAAGACTTTTGGTGCAAAGCCCCTTTAACCAAAAGGTTTTTAAACAAAAATTTGATATCTTTTATTATTAGAGAGTTATTAAAACTTGTCCAAAAATTCAGATTAATTTCCGCTTAAAAAATTAAATTCCTCGTCGATAAAGCCAAAAACCTTGAAATATGCACATTCTTCAACCAAAACATATAAAACTAAAAGAAAAAGAAATAAAAGAGATATTAGAAGAATTCAATGTTTCTAAGGCTCAATTACCTAAAATTCTATCAAATGATCCTACATTGCCTGAGGGATGCGAGGTTGGAGATGTTATTAAGATAGAGAGAAAAGATGGAGATAATACCCCTTTTTATTATAGAGTTGTCATATAATTAAAATTCCTGTTAAATTCATAAAAAACCTAATGGTAAAAGATAAGCACCTTATTGTGAAAAAATACCTTGCTGAGCACTCGTTGGTGGAGTCCAATATTATTTCTTTTAATAATTTCATTGAAAAAAGAATGCCTGAGATTGTAAATGAGATTTCAGAGACAATAATTAATGAGGATTTTGAGATTACCTTGGGAAAAATAGAGGTTGGAAAGCCAAAGGTAATAGAAGCAGATGGAAGCTCTTCATTAATCACGCCTGCAGAAGCAAAAATGAGAAATCTTACATATGCAGCACCTATTAATCTTGAAATAAGTATAAAAAAGGAAGACCAAGTTGATTCAGAAATTGTTGAAATAGGAAAGATACCTATAATGATAAATAGCAAGGCATGTAACAAGCACGGAATGTCAAAAGAAGAATTAATCAAAAGTTATCATGACCCTCTTGATCCAGGAGGATATTTCATAATAAAAGGAAATGAAAGAGTAATGATAATGGCAGAAGACCTTGCTGAAAATCAGCCATTCATTGAAACAGATTCAAAAGATAATCTTACTCTAAGAATGTTTTCATTAAAAGGTACTTATAGAATACCCTCTCTTATTTCAGAAAGCAAAGACGGAATTTTTAATATTTCCTTCAGCAAATTCAAAGATATTCCAATTGTTGTTGTTCTTAAAGCTCTTGGAATGGTAAAAGAATCTGATATTCAAAAATACATAAATAAAGAAACAGATTCTATAATTGTAAATTTATATGAATTTGTTAATTTAGCAACAAAAGAGGACGCTATGGTAAATATTTCAGAAAAAGCAAATCTTCAGGGAACAAAAAAAGAAATTCTTGATAGAGTAAAGCAAAGAATTGATTCATATCTTTTCCCTCATATAGGACAAAAAAAGGAAGACAGAATGAAAAAAGCAATAACACTATGCAAGCTTGTAAAACAATTCCTTATTGCAAAAGAAAATCCTCATTTAAGGACAGACAAAGATCATTATTCAAACAAGAGAGTAAGACTTTCAGGTGACTTGCTTGCAACTCTATTTCGAATAAATCTGGGTATATTAATAAGAGACATTCAGTATTCTCTTCAAAAAGCAACAAAGAAAAAGAAATTCTTTTCCATAAAAATAATTGCAAAATCAACTTTATTTTCTCATCGAGTTGAAAGTGCAATTGCAACAGGAAGCTGGACAGGTGAACGTTCAGGTATCACACAAAATATGGATAAAACAAATTATCTTGCAATAATTTCTCAGCTGCAAAGAGTTTCAAGTATGCTTCCAAGCGACCAAGAGAATTTTGCTGCACGAACATTACATCCAACGCATTATGGAAGATTTTGTCCGATAGAAACTCCAGAAGGAACAGAAATTGGATTAAGAAAAAATCTTGCGATTCTTGCTCAAGTATCCACAAAAACAGATCTTGACGAAGAAAAATTCTTCAAAGAAATGGAATTATTAGGGCTTGAAAGAGAAGGAGCAGAAGGAACAGAAGTTTTCTTTAATGGTATGTTTATAGGTGGTGTAAAATCTCCAGAGGAATTTGTAAAAAGAATAATAGAAAAGAGAAGAAATGCAGAACTGCCAATACAGATGAACATAAGACATGACCCTTATTTCAAAAATGTTTCTATTTCAACAGAGCCTGGCAGGGTTCTAAGACCCTTAATAGTTGTTGATAATGGCATTCAAAGATTAAAAGATGAACACTTAATTAAAATGGAGCAAGATGAGATTAAATGGAAAGATTTGGTAAGAGAAGGAATTATAGAATATCTTGACGCATCAGAAGAAGAAAGCGCTCTTGTAGGTTTATATAAGGAAGAATTAACTCCAGATCACACTCATCTTGAAATTGATCCTGCTGATGTTTTCGGAGTTGTAACTTCCCTTGTTCCGTATGGAAATCACGATCAGAGCTCACGACTTAATCGTGGAAGTAAAACACAAAAACAAGCTCTTGGATTGTATGCTGCAAATTATCTTACACGATTTGATACAGATGTTTCAATACTCCAATATCCACAAAAACCAATTGTAAGAAGTTTTGTTTATGATACTTTAAGTACATATCCAGCAGGACAAAATCTTGTAGTTGCAATAATGACATATGATGGATATAATATGGAAGATGCTCTTGTTCTAAACAAAGGAAGTGTTGATAGAGGTATAGGAAGAAGTTTTTACTTTAGACCTTATAGCGCAATTGAAATGAATTATGCAGGTGGATTAAAAGACGAGATAGCTATTCCTGAAAAAGACACATCTGGATATAAAACAGAAGCAAGCTATCGTTTCCTTGAAGCAGATGGAATAATTTATCCAGAGGCAGAAATTAGCGAAGGAGAAGTATTGATTGGAAAAATGAGTCCTCCAAAGTTCTTGTCAGAAGCAAGAGAGATTTCAATAAGAACAAAGAAAGAATCAAGTATATCTATGAAACAGGAAGAAAAAGGAACTATTGAATTAGTATTGATAACAAAAGATGAAGATGGAAACAAAATAGTTCAAGTAAAAACACGTGATGTAAGAATACCTGAAATTGGAGACAAATTTGCAACTTCACACGGACAGAAAGGGGTAGTTGGTCTTATAGCTAATGAAGAAGATATTCCATTCACTTCAAAAGGAATCAGACCAGATGTTATATTTAATCCGCATGGACTTCCAAGCAGAATGACTGTTGGTTATCTACTTGAATTGCTTGCTGGAAAAGTAGGCTGTCTTAAAGGAGAAATAATTGATGGGACAGCTTTTTCAGGAGTAAGCAAAAACGAACTTGAAGAGCAGTTGCAGGATATAGGATTTAGATATGATGGTAAAGAAACAATGTATTCTGGAATAACAGGGAAAAAGATGGAAGCGAAAATATTTATCGGAAATTTATATTATCTTAAACTTAAATATATGGTTGCAAATAAACTGCATGGAAGAGCTTCTGGAAAAGTTGCTTTGCTTACAAGACAGCCTATTGAGGGGCGTTCAAGAGGTGGAGCATTAAGACTAGGAGAAATGGAACAACAAGCGCTTGTCGCACATGGTGCTTCTCTTCTTTTGAAAGAAAGATATGACTCTGACAAAGTTGTTCTTCCAATATGTTTGCACTGTGGTTCAATTGCAATAGATGACAATATTAGGGACAAGAGAATATGCTCTGTATGCAACAGCGAGGATGTTGAATCTGTTGAGGTTTCATATGCATTCAAACTTCTTGTTGAAGAGTTGCAGGGGCTTCACATTCATACAACATTTGGATTAAAAAATAAATATGAGTAAAAAATGAACAAGCAAAGAAGATTAAATTTAATGTCTTTGGAAGGAAGTTTAATAGGTGAAGATGGAAAAGCACGATGTTTTTTAGAAATTGAAGTGCTTCCTAGTGGAGATATATCTGTAAATATGCAAGGACAAGATACAAAAGGAAAATTTCATTATATAAGCGCACAAATACCAAATCCAATTAATGCTGGTGGTAATTTAAAAAATTATAATACTTTAGTAAAAATTTATGATATCCTTAAAAATATCAAATGAAACCGATTAAAAAAAACATAAAGGAAATAGTATTTTCTCTGCTTAGTCCTGACAAGATAAAAAAAATCTCTGTTGCAAAGATTGTAACTCCTGAGCTTTATGATATAGATGGATATCCTGTTGACGGAGGATTAATGGATTTAAGGCTTGGTGCAATTGATCCTGGTGTGAGATGTCGAACATGCGGAGGAAGATTGAAAGAATGTTTAGGACATTCTGGAAGCATTGACCTTGCAAGAGCTGTTGTTCATCTTAAATATATTCCTGTAATTGAATTATGTCTAAGAGCTTTCTGCAGCAACTGCTGGAAATTAATGCTTACTGAAAAAGAAATTGAAAAAAATACTCCAAGCCAGAGAGTAAAGAAAGCAAAGGATTCAAAAAAATGTCCTCATTGCAACACAACCCAGGAAAAAATTCGTCTTGATAAACCTACAACTTTTTATAAAGGAAAAACAAGAATTTTTCCAACAGAGATAAGAGAAATACTTGTAAATATTCCGGACGAAGAGCTTGTAAAAATAGGAATAAATCCAAAGAACTTCAGGCCTGAATGGGCTGTTCTGACAGCTCTTCTTGTTCCTCCTGTTACTGTAAGACCAAGCATCATACTTGAATCTGGTGAAAGAAGCGAAGATGATTTAACGCACAAGCTTTCAGATATTATAAGAGCAAATCAAAGACTATGGGAAAATCTTAATGCAGGAGCTCCTGAAGTCATTATAGAAGATTTGTGGGATTTGCTTCAGTTTCATATTACAACTTTTTTTGATAATAGTGTTGCAAGAATTCCTCCTGCAAGACATAGAAGCGGGCAGCCACTAAAAACAATTTCAGAAAGAATTAAAGGAAAAGAAGGAAGAATAAGAAAAAATCTTGCTGGTAAAAGAGTAAATTATTCAGGAAGAACAGTTATCTCGCCTGATCCATCAATAGAAATTAATGAAGTAGGAGTTCCTTATGAAATTGCAAAAACAGTTACTGTTGCAGAAACAGTCAATGACTTAAATATTGAGAGATTAAAAAAACTTATACAAAGCGGTTCTGAATATCCTGGAGCAAATTATGTTATACGACCTGACGGAAAAAGAAAAAAGATAACTAATGAATTAAAAGAAGAAGTAATTAATGAGCTTACACCGGGTTATAAAGTTGAAAGACATCTTGAAAATGGAGATATTGTTTTATTTAATAGACATCCAAGTCTTCATAAAGGAAGTCTTATGGCTCATTATGTAAAAGTTCTGACAGGAAGAACATTTAGGCTGCATCCTGCTGTTGCAACACCATACAACGCTGATTTTGACGGTGATGAAATGAACATTCACAGCCCTCAGACAGAGGAAGCAAGAGCTGAAGCAAAAGTTATACTTGAAGTCAAAAAAAATCTTTTTTCTCCAAAGAATAATACAAACTGGGTAGGATGCATAAGCGACGCAATAACAGGAGGATATCTTCTTGGATTAAAGGAATTTTCAAGAGAAGATGCAAATCAGATTCTTTACAAATCAGGAGTTAATAAACAGTTTTCCAAAAAAACAGTTTTGGGAACAGAAATTTTCTCAGAAATACTTCCAAAAATAAACTTTATAAGAGACAAGGTGAAAATACACGAAGGGCAAATAATCAAAGGAATTATAGATAAAGGACTTTTTGGTGATGAAGATGGATTATTAATAAAAGAAATTGATAAGAAATTCGGAAGAACAACTTCTTTTGAAACTATCAAAAAAGCATTTAATCTTGGGAAAAATTATCTTACAGATACCGGAATTACTATTTCTTTGGGAGATCTTGATGTAGAACAAAAAGTAATAGAAAGCGGTGAAGAAATAATAAAAAAGGCAGAAGAAAAAACAAAAGAAATAATAGACGCGTACAATAAAGGAACACTTGAAATAATACAGGGAAAAAGTAAAGAAGAATCAAGGGAAATCAAAATACTAAAAGTTTTGAATGAAATAAGAACAAAAATAGGAGAGGTTGTAAAGAAAGAATTCCCAGAAGAAAATCCTGTAACTCATATGATAAGATCAGGAGGAGGAGGGAACATGCTTAATATAACTCAAATGGCTTGCTGTGTAGGGCAGCAGGATTTAGAAGGAAAAAGAATTGATTTAGGTTATGTAAACAGAACACTTTCTTGTTTCAAAGAAGGAGATTTATCTCCTAGAGCAAAAGGATTCATACGAAGTCCATTTATAAAAGGGCTAAGGCCTGATGAATTTTTCTTCGGAGCAATGACTGGAAGAGCAACACTTATGGATACTGCATTAAGAACTCCTAAGTCTGGATATTTGTACAGAAGGCTTGCAAATGCCTTGCAGGATTTGAGAAAAGAATATGACGGAACAATAAGAGACAGCAACAACAACATTATCCAGTTTATATACGGAGACGATGGTTTAGATGTTTCAAAGCTTCATATAAATGGAGAATTAGAACCTGGGGAGGCTATAGGAGTAATAACTGCACAAAGTTTTGGAGAGCCTTCAACGCAAATGGTCTTAAGAACTTTCCACTTCGCTGGTATTTCTGAGATGCAGGTAACTCAGGGTCTTCCAAGACTTATAGAAATTTTTGATGCCAGAAAAAAACCCTCATCTCCAAAGATGGAAGTATATCTGAAAAAAGAATATAATAATGAAAATGATTCCAGAGTTTTTGCTGAAAAGATTAAAGAGATAACAATAAAAGACATTGCCTCTGAAATTGACCTTGATTTTAGCAACAAAAAAATAGAAATAAAAATAGACAAGGAGGGAATTAGGCAAACACATGTTTCTCTAAAAACAATTGTTGAAAGACTTCAGGAGCTAGGATTTAGTGCAAAAGAAAAAGGAGATTTAATAGTTCTAAATGCATCTGAAATGAGCTTTAAAGAAATCTATCAACTTAAGGAAAAACTCAAGAAGACAAGAATTTCAGGTGTCAAAGGAATAAGACAAGTTCTCATAGTTAAAAAGGATAGAGATTATATTATAATGACACTTGGAACAAATCTCAAGAAAATGCTTGAGATGAAAGAAGTTGACCCAAATCTATTAATTTCAAATGATCTCCATGAAGTTGCAATTGTATTTGGGATAGAGGCTGCAAGACAGCTTATAATAAATGAAATTCAAGATGTTTTGAATGTTCAAGGCTTGAATATAGATAAAAGACATTTAAAGTTTGTTGCAGATGCCATGACAAACACAGGAGAAGTAAAGGGGGTAACTAGAATAGGAATTATTGCACAAAAATCATCGATACTTGCACGAGCAACTTTCGAAACACCTGTAAAGCAGTTTGTAAATGCAACAATAAAAGGAAGCAAAGATCAGCTCACAAGTGTTATAGAAAATGTAATATTAAATCAGCCTGTCCCTGTAGGAACAGGACTTCCAGGACTTTTTGTTAAAGTAGTTGGTCCATTAACAAAGAAGGATTCTGAAAAAAAGACTACAAAAAAAGAAATTATAGATAGGATAGATAAATAAAGAGGATTAATAGATTTAAATTAATATTTTAATATGATTAAATTAAAAGATTACGGGAATTATATAGCTATAGTAAAGAATTAAAGTTAAGTTAATATAGATGTTGCTTATCATTAAATGACTGGATTGGACATTAATAATTCATATTCAAAAAATGGTTAAAACAATTGATATGCAGGAAATGCGTTATCTAAATTTATTTGAAAAAATAATGAAGATAAGAACAAGATTCTGTTTCAGATACAACGAAGCAATATTTTTTTGTGTTCCAAGATATCTTTTGTCAAAGGCAATAGGAGAAAATGGCAGAAATATAAAAGAAATGAGCAGGATTCTTAGCAGAAGAATAAAGGTTGTGGTATATCCAGAAGGAATTCATAACGCGGAAACTTTTATTAGAGCAATTGTAAGTCCTGTAAATTTCAAGAATCTGGAAGTAAAAAATAATGAAATCATAATCGCAGGTGGAAGCAACAAGGCTGCTCTAATAGGAAGAAACAAAAGAAGGCTTCTGGAAATGCAGAAAATCATCGAAAATTTTTTTGGAAAAGAGTTTAGAGTGGTTTGAAAATTCTTATTTGTAACCAATAAGTTTCTCGTGTGTTAGAAGTATATGATCTACTGATTTTTTTAGATCACTAGCTAAATTCAGAAATTTTCTTTTTTCTATATTATTAACTTTTATTTTTGCTATCCCAAGAATTTTCCCTTTGCTTACAATAAAGGGTAATGAAATAGAGATGTCCTTAACTCCTAAAAATTCTTTTTTTAGATAATAAGAAACATGAATTATTTCTTTTTTATTTGAAGTAAGTTTAGAAAAGAAATTTGCAAAAGATTCTCCTGCTGCTTGGTGTGGAATGCCGTTTCTTCTTATATAATCCATCAATTCTAAATCAACTTTTTTATATAAAAGATTATAATTTTTTTCTGAATCAGAATTTATTAAAGGAATAGCTTTTCCATGTGTTCCTATACACAAAACAGATTTCCCAAGAATCCTTGAATATCTTTTAGAATCCAAATCTAATCCAAATCCAAGAATATCTTTGTTATTGAGAGTTATTCTAAGATAATTGGTG
>Ga0180008_1001080_pt1 | contig 18332 bp, 13 predicted proteins | sample MM_PW_MetaG_FD_121121 | JGI IMG/M metagenome (GOLD analysis project Ga0180008, IMG submission 121121) | Groundwater microbial communities from the Aspo Hard Rock Laboratory (HRL) deep subsurface site, Sweden - MM_PW_MetaG | ecosystem: Environmental > Aquatic > Deep subsurface > Groundwater...
GTAGCGCAGTCCGGTAGCGCACTAGCATGGGGTGCTAGGGGTCGAGTGTTCGAATCACTCCGTCCCGACCATATTTTTCAATGACTTAGCCCAATCTGAAAAGGTTGGGCTTTTTCATGTCTGCGATTTTCGCTTTCTGGTAGTTAAATGGTAGTGAATTGAGACTTGCTAGCGCCTTGTCGATTGCCGGATAGCTATCAGTGCCAATGCAAACTGCCTCATCCTACCGGTTCAGCTGACCCGTTCGGGTGTGCCGTGGCTTTATGAACAACCCATGCCATCCCAAGAGCGCGATTGGTTTCGCCCGCGCTTGCCTGGAAAGCTTTCGCAGTCTGATTTTAAACAGGCTTGGTCTCAGCTTTCAGGCGATGGGCCTCTTCCTCTTCTTTGCGCAGGATGTCTCTGAGGGTTTGGGGTGGCTCATCTCTACTGCGTGGGCTTTGCGTGGTTGTCTGGACGCTCAAGGGTGGTTTGTCTGGCTCGAAGTGGGGCGAAGTATTCTCATTGGGCTGCGCCTCCTGCTTTGCACTAGTGGGAGATTTGGTCGGAGTGACGGTGCTATCTGCCTCCGTGAGGCGCTGCCTTGTGAATGAGCTCATGGTTCCGTCTTTCCCAATGGACGCATAGATCCTATATCTGCCGTGCGAGCTTTGTGTGGCGGGCTGGGGGTTCGAATATGGTCCGCCGATCCCGGGGTGAGGTGAAGTTTTTTCAATACTATCGATCATGATTGCTGAGCTGGGCTCTGGCTTAGCTTCTTGGGTCTGCTGATGGGTGGCTGCCTTCTTGCTCGTCAAGCCTGTCCGGTGCGTTGGTGTGCTGTCTGTGGTGTTTGCCACTGCCTCTTTCTGTGCGTGGCGGGTGGCGTGGATTCCTTTTGTGGTGCGATCAAGGAGTCCTTCACGGTAGAGTCTAAAGCTACCGGCTATCTCAGCGTCAGCTTCGGCCATTGTTTGCTCGCGCAACTCTTTTATCCTGCGCATCTGATCTCTGGTGATGGTCTCTGTCGAGAAAGTGGCGTCCTGTAGCAGGATCTCAGAGCGACATAGCCATGCCACGCTGACGTCCAGCAAACGCATTAATGTCTCGTTGTCATTTTGGGCTTCGTTGAGCTTCTCCTCAAACCTTACATAAGCACCCCGTTCATCAGAGATCAGCCTGCCAAGCATGTCGGCTGCAGTGATCTTGTTCTTTTTGGCTAGCCACGCCAGATCTTTTTTTACATCGATTTTGAGCTTGAAGGCATAGGTCTTCCGGTCCTTGTCTTTGTCTGAGGCGTTGGATTTAACCTTCCTCCATGTGCCTCTCATTTTCCCAAGGATCAATATGCCTTCTCTTGAGCGCTCCAGCTTCTCGCCGATCTGAAGGAGCTGCTCGATCGTTGAGGAATATTGCTGGTCTATCTCGCCTTTCCTTTGCAGATATTGGTGAGCCCATTTTTGTTGCTTGGGATCATTGCGATCAAGCCATGTAAGTCCAGGCGCTCTCTGATTCATACCCAATCCCCTCCAAAAATTGTTAGCGCGATTTTGTAAAACTATAGCCTGTTATTCATCACGTTTTGCATCACGTGAAAGCATCACGTTACTACATCACGAATAAGCGTAAAAACAGGCTGTAAATATTGCGATATAATAATTACCTGTGACCGAACCTGTGGAGGCCTCAGCGTGTTTCTATCTGCATTGTTTTGTGAAGTGAAAGGGCTTGAGCCATTGGGGAAATATTTCTTGGTGCGCTTCATTCAGCACTTCGGCATAGCTGATCCGGTCAGCCTTGGTGTGAAGGCTTTGGCGAAGCAGTTTGGGCTCTCGGATCGCCAGGTGACTAAGTCGCTGGACGAGCTGGATGCGTGCGGTGTGATGGACGTTTCGTCCACTCCTGAGGGCAAGGGGCAACCAAAAAGGCACTACCGACTCACGGAGGACTTTCACAAAAAACTCAATAAAGCATCCGCGCAGCCAGCCACTGAGCACGAGAAAGCTGTCGGCAGTCTGCTGAAACACGAAAATAGGAAGCCTGCTAAGACAAGCGAAAAAACCGAGAAGCAGAACGAGGATCTGGCTCCGTTGACCGACCTACGGAGTAAAAAGCAGCCTGATCTGCTGACTGTCGTGAATCGACTGTTGCTGAGTGTGTTGTTGTGCCGCGCTGACCGTTTCGGGGTGGTCAACGATCTAGGTGTCGCGACGCTCTGTAATCTCACTGGGCTCAATAAGGAACGACTGAGGCACAGGCTCGGGCGGCTGATCGACCAGGGTTTGATAAGGACCTACGTGCCTGGGGTAACGAGTCCGGTCCTTGCGCGCAAAATGAAAAGTATCTACTTCCTGAATCTTGCCCACCCTGAGCTAGCTGGCGGAGGAAGTGTCACTTCAGCTCTGGTCTGTATGAATGGGGAGCGCATACCCGATTACGTGATTCGTGCAGATGGCGTTAGTAAGGATGTCAGTCGTGACAACGGGAAGCCCAGGCCTTTTCAGGACTCAAAATACGAACAGGTTGTTAGGTATTTTAAGGGGCAGCAAGACCCACTGTTTCGTTTGTTACAGGTCATGCTGGAACGGTACGCCGCGTATCTGCTCTCAAAGCGTTGGTCTGATCTGCTCCGGGTCCCTTTAGATCAGCGGATTGACGATCAGGGGTTGCGTGAGTTGATCTGCTTAGATTTTCGGATTTCAACGATGCCGACAGAGTCTTGCGGTGACGGTCTGAAATGGTCCAGTGAGGAGCAGCTCATCACTGTGCTCGATCATCTCTATCACTGGGCTTATGGTTTGGCGCTCTGGATCAAAGAGCGTTTTGATCAAGTCACCAACGTACCTTTCGATAGCATGGATTTCGTCATCGTTCCCCAGTCGATGGAGCGTGGCTATGGTCATTTGGCATTGCTTGCTCTGCCTTGTCCTTCGGAAGGCTGGAGCGGTTGCTCTGTCGTTGAGCCTGATGCGAAGCCGCCGGTCGCACCACAGCACTTTCCTAGCGAATCCGACATTCTTCTTGAAGATCGATACCGATTTGGCTTGCTGATCAGGCCGGGCAATGGTTTGACGATGAAGTAATTTTTTACAGGCTTTGCGAATCCTCTGAACGATACGAGAGGAGCCCGTTCATGAGGATCATCCGTCTGAAAGAAGTTATCGACTGCACCGGCCTGGGCCGGTCCACTATCTACAAGTACATATGCGAGGGGAGCTTTCCGAAATCAGTATCATTGGGCGACAGGGCTGTTGGATGGGTTGAAAGCGAAGTTATGGGTTGGGTCATGGCCAAGATCGAGGCTCGTGATGCACATGAGTCTCTCACTGCGGTGACTTCCTTAAAGGCTGTGTTATCAGCCGATTGGCTGAGCGTTCGTTAAGTCATTCGGTCGGCGTTCCGGCTGACCGGACGACTCGAATCTTTGGTTTATTTCCAGAGCATCTGAATCACTGAAACTGCCACATTCTTGCCGAGCTCTCTGGCAGTTTGCCACTCCACTCCCTTGCAGGAGTGGAGTGGTGGGTTTCGGTATTAGTATTATTTATATATCCATACATTAGACATGCTACTCGTCAATGGTAGAGCTTGCATTTCTCATAGTTGTCATCAACCAATAGACCGAATCCTATCCCTTCAAGGCTGCTGCCATTCCATCACGCTCACCTTCTTGATGGGTGAGCTCAGCCAGTGACTGAGCAAGCTCCTAGCTGCAGTTGCTGAGGTCTGCTGCACCTGCAGATCTAGCCGTAAAAATGTACAGAATCCACTGAGTTGATGAACCTACTCACTCAGCGGATCATTCCCATGACACACCAGCCCAAGCGTCACCCCGGTAACAGCAATCTCCACCTGCACTACGAGAGTACCTTTCGCGGGTTGCCCGTTCTGATGTCCCACATCCCCTTCATTACCGAATACCTCGAAGGCATTCATGAGACCACTCAGTTGGCGCTGAAGGCTCACCGTCGGGTATTCGCACTACGTTTCGATCTACATTTTCCAGATGACGACCGCCCACTCGGATCAGACAACACTGTCATTTCCAGATTTGTCGATTCGTTGACCTTCAGAATCCAATCAGCACGGGAGCGCTCCAGGCGCCTAAATGGCTCTGCACATCAGACACTGGTGCGCTGGTGCTGGGTCAGGGAGATTGGGCGAGAGGGTCGAGCGCATTACCACTTCGTCTTGCTGCTCAACAAAGATGCGTACCACACCGTGGGGCGCTATCACTCAGCACAAGAGAATACCTACAGCCGCATTCATGCTGCATGGGCCGGTGCATTGAGGATTCCTGTCGACGATGCCAATGGCTTGGTGCATATCCCTGCCAACGCTGAATACCACCTCTCTCAGGATGATCCAGCGGAGTTGGACCGGTACTTCCGTCGAGTGAGCTACCTCTGCAAGGCAGCGACCAAGGTGTTCGGCAATCGCTGTCGTGTGTTTGGATGCAGTAGAGGGTGAGCTACGGTGTTGAGGTCGGCATCGGGGTGATCCTTCGCCATGATATCCAAGCCGGCAGGGCATGAACCTTTCGCACTGGGCACGTTCGGCGGGCAACTGCTTGAGTGCTATCGATCAAACGATGGCTATTTCCCCTTCTGAGCGAATGTCCTATTTCCTGACTAGCTGATTGCCACTACAGTGGTGCCCTTTTACTAGGAGGGCACCATGGCATCAGTTATTGAAGTGACTCAGGATGTGATTTACGAGCTGTCAGGTGAGAAGGTAACTATTTCGGCAGATTCGATTGTTCAGTCCTCATCATCTGAGCTGGTGGAGGCTCCCAAATTCAAGGGGGATGGTGAAACCTATGCGACGTTGTTCACAGGGACTACCCAGGCTGGGGCTGTCGTATGGCGTGTCACGGCTGATTACGGCTTCACAACTCCAAGCATCGACGCGGTCGAGCTGGTAGCGTGCCCTGAAGGTATCGAGATCATCCAGGATCTAACGGTTGAGATAGTTGAATCGAACGACGTTTCGATTTGAGCTACTGCCTTCCATCTCATGGGGCCGCTGATCAGAAGCGGATAGCCGCGGGTTTCCTGTATGGGCTGTCAACAGTTTCTAGCGTAGGTCGTACTGGCGACGACGGCCATGGTCACTGCCTTGGCGCGCAGCTTCTATAACGTCATTCCCCTTGGCTCGATGACTTCTGTGGGCGTTTATAGTGCATAAATATATTTATCTTTAGCGGGTTATTTATTATCTATTGACCTTTTTCATTAAGCTAACTTTTTGATATTTAAGATAAAAATATTTGGCATCATATCTGCATAACGGTTTTTGTTTTTCATGCGGCATAAGGAGAGCGCAATGGGCTTTGGAAAGTATCAAGAAGATATCGTTAGTCGGTATGTGGGCGACACGAGGGATAGAGAGCCTTTATTGGGCGCTCCAGTTACCCCGCAAGAAATCAAAAACAAACCAGAAAGCAAGCAAGGGACGAAGTCGATGACAGGGCTTAAGCAGTTTCAGATGAGCGCTCCGAGACCGCTGCCGGTAATTGTGCTGGCGGACGTTAGTGGAAGCATGGCAGCAGATGGGAAGATTGAGGCCTTGAACTCTGCCCTTAAAGATATGATCAGGGCTTTCGTAGATCAAAGTCGTCTGCGTGCTGAAATACAGGTTGGTCTGATTACCTTCGGTGGCGAGACTGCCCAGGTTCATCTACCTCTAGCTCCGGCGCATCAAATTGCTCGCCTAGATAGCTTAAAGGCCGAGGGGCGAACGCCCATGGGGCATGCCATGGAGTTGGCGACTTGCCTGTTGGAAGATAAAGAACTGATCCCTTCTCGAGCTTATCGACCGGTGCTTGTTCTGGTTTCAGATGGTCAAGCAACTGATGACTGGAAGGAGGCGTTTAAATGTATGCAGGCCTCTGATCGTTCAGGTAAAGCGGGCCGTTTTGCAATGGCCATTGGAGCTGATGCAGATGAAATGATGCTCAAGAGCTTTGCTAATGATCCCGAGGCGCCGCTTTTCAAAGCTAATAATGCTCGGGACATTCATCGATTTTTCCAAGCCGTAACCATGAGCGTCACGGTCAAAAGCCAGAGTCCTAATCCCGATCAGTCAGCAGCATTTACCATTCCAGATCTGCCGGATGACGATCCCATGGATCTGGATTTCTAATGCGCTTTGTTGCTGCTGGAGCCAGCGTTAGGGGGCCGGCACACATTGACCAAAATTCACCTAATCAAGATGCAATTACGCTCCGTGGTAATCAGGGCGGCTGGATTGCTGCTGCTTGCGATGGTTTAGGGTCATGTGCAAAGAGTCATCTGGGATCACGAGCCGCTGCATCAGTTGTTTCTGATATTTTGTCTGCAGGGTTAGAGAGCCCCGCAAGTCATGTAAATGCCAGCATTCATGAACAATGGCTTCGACGGATCTCGCCTCACTCGGTTAGCGACGTCGCCACTACTTGTTTATGGGCATCGGTAAATCGTGATGGAAATTGCCTGTTGGGTCAGCTGGGTGATGGCCTGATTTTATTTCGGAGCAGGGGCCGCTTTTTCAGACTGACACCAGACCGACAGGGATATGGCAATCAAACCCTGGCCCTTTGGCGTGAGCATAAAGAGCAACACTGGCACCAGACCGAGTGCTTTCTGATCCAGCCAGGCGATGGATTGGTATTGATGACGGATGGAGTCTCGGATGACCTGGTTCCGGATGCTTTGGAAGGTTTCTTTGATGCGCTTTACCTAAACATTACTCAACGAGGGCGGCGCTCCGGCCGGCGCTGGTTAGAGAAAGAGTTAGAAGCCTGGTCAACTCCGATGCATGGAGATGACAAATCAGTAGTTGCCATTTTCAGGGCAGATTAATGAGCACAACAAGTACGAAGCTGCACGAGGTTATGGATATCTCTGGCCACACCTATGTTCTGACAGAGAAGCTAGGCAAAGGTGGTCAGGGAGTGGTCTGGAAAACTGATAACCCTAAGGTTCTGGTCAAGGGGTTTACGGCTAAGGATCAAACTCAAAGGGAGCGCTGGCTAGAGCAAATTGCTTGGCTGATGCGCCAAGATCTAGCGGTCCTAAATATCGCGAGACCTCTAGCTCTACTCCGTGCACCAAGAGCTGGGTATGTATTGGAGTTGATGGACGGTTTGATACCGTTGACACGACTACTTGAGAGCTTTGCTGTCGATGGTGTCGACGGATATTTGCTGCGCGGGGGGCTGGCGCGGCGCGTTCAATTGCTCATGAAACTGGCCTCGACTCTTTCGTTACTCCACTCACGTGGCATGGCGTTCGGAGATCTGTCTCCCGATAACATTTACGTATCCGCTGAGACTGAACACGCCGAACTGTGGCTGATTGACTGTGACAACATCAGTTTCGAATCGCAGCCTTGTCGTGCGCTCTACACCCCAGACTATGGTGCTCCTGAATTAGTTCGAGGGCAGGCTGATTTCTCGACTCTGACAGATATCTGGAGCTTTGCTGTCATCGCCTATCAGTTATTGACAGGCAATCATCCTTTCAAAGGTGACATGGTCAGTTCCGGTGAGCCTGCGCTTGAGGAGCAAGCACTTCGCGGTGATCTGCCTTGGATTGATCACTCCGAGGACCGAAGCAACGCCACTGAATGCGGGATTGCATTGGGAACGGTGGCAACCGGCAAGCTTACCCAGCTTTTCGCCCTCTGCTTTGAGCAAGGTCTAACGGAGCCGACTGAGCGACCGTCTATGGCCTACTGGCTGGAAGCTTTGCATCAGGTCAACGAGCGAGTGGTTCACTGCCAGGCGTGCACAAGTAGCTATTTGTTTAATCGTGAGTGCAGCTGTTCATTTTGCGGGACAGCCCTAGCTGAAAATTTTGTTCTGTTTAATGAATATCACTTTATCCCGCTAGATCAGCTTGACTCTAAAGATAAAGGGAGTTTGGACAAAACCGGTCGCTTCGCGGTTTTGCAACCTGACTGCAAACTGGTGCTTAGAGCCAATATTCCCTCGCAGTGGTATAGCGAATCATCGCCCCCCCTGCTGCAACTGGAGATTTCAGACGATGGGCTGTGGATAGAGCCTTTGCAGTCCAAGGTTGCAATCCAGAGGGAGAGCAAGATCAACCAGGTGCCCCGCCGAATGAAACTCAACGCAGAGTTACGTGGAGCGAGCAATGCAGAGTTTTTGCTGCATGTCGGCGATCTAGCGAAGCCCCATCTGCTTTGGCGCTTCAAATGGTGATTTTTTATGAACTTACATGAGTCGCCGTTGCTCTCGGCAGACATTATCGTCCTCAATTGCCCTGAGGGTACCCACGAGCTGATAGCCAATGAGGAAGTGCATTTCTATTGGGATGGTGCTCAATGGTTTGCACGCCAACGCGGAACCGATAGGCCAGTAATGACACCGCAAGATCCCGCTCTGTTCGAGGGGGTGGCCGGGCGGCGTGAATCTATCTGGTTATTGCGTAAAAAAAACAGCAAGCAGATTTGGGTTCAGTTTCTAAGCCCTATTGAGCGGATATCTATCAATTTCGACATTGGTGTAGATGCCCTAGTAGTCGAGGAGCTGCATCGCCAGAGTGAAATCCGAGAGATAGATATGTGGCTGGCCTGTCAGTGGCTTTCGCAGGAGTTTTTGATTGAAGGGGCGGAGGTGAAACTCGTTATCGCGCGTTTCCCGAACTCGAACGAAGGCGATTTTCAGGCCATAGGTCGCAGCTGGCGAGCAGATATTCAACGAGTCAAAGAAGGTAGCTATCGACTGCGGCAAATCGTGCGTAAGACCGTGCGCCCGGATAAGACAAATGTGCTGGAAGGGGTCTGCAAGTTTGTTGATGTCAGCGTGGCTAGTCAGTTGAAAGACCCCGCCCAGATAGCAATGCTGGATGCGACACTGCGCAGCAACACCGCCTATCTCGAGCTGTGGAAACTCTACAACAATCTTTCTTGGAAGCGGGCGCAAGAGTCTGCTTCCAAGCTGGGGGCCCTGCCATATGAGAGCTATGAGGGTTTCGAGCGGGCCGGAGGAAATGCTTGGCGTTTGATACCAAAAAATCAGGAAGCCTTACAAAAATTTAAAGAACTCTGGCAGCAGTTAGAGTTGCCCGATTCGACTCAGGTTGAGTTGTCAGAGAGCGAGCCTGACTGGTCTAGCGAGCTTATTGATACCAAAGCTCAGGAAAATGCTGTGCGTGGAAGGTTGAGCTTTGAGGCTCGGGCGCTGGTGATTCAACCTGATGGTCGACGGAAAGTCAGCAAACCTCCGCGAGCAGGTTATATCTACTATTCCTTGGCCGGTGATCGAACCTCCGGCAAGCGGCGCGAGGAGGCTAAACGCGCTATCGATAGCGGTAAGCGTTTGCCCCAGTTGCGCTATCTGCTTGAGGGCGTTTCCGCCCCAGTTGAACGCCACCGGAAATTGCAAGACCTCACGCAATACGCAAAGGAAACATTCAAAGGCGGGACACCTACAGATCGGCAGCGCCGAGCACTTGCTGTTGCACTGAATACGCCAGATGTCGCATTGATTATCGGCCCGCCAGGCACAGGAAAAACGCAAGTCATTGCGGCCTTGCAGCGTCGCCTCGCGGAAGAAAACAAAAGCCAAAGCTTACGTGGTCAAGTGCTGATCAGTAGTTATCAACACGATGCAGTAGACAATGCCTTGAGTCGGAGCGATGTGTTTGGTTTACCTGCCGTGCGAGTGGGGGGGCGCGACTCCGCTGGCCAGCCAAGTATCCAGTTTGAAGTCTGGAGTCAGAAGCTGGCCGAACATCTAAATGTCCGAGTCCTAGAGCTTGAGCAGAAAGAGCCATTATTGGCACATATGAAGGCGCTGCGCAGGCAGTTCCAGTTGTTGCGTATGGCTGGACTAGATAGTACTGGTCGCATTGCTGCGCTGGATAAGGCTGACGGTTTATTGACCTCGGTGCAGAGCTGCGGGCTGCGTGTTCCAAGTGCTTTGGAAACTCAGTGGCAAGATTATCTGGATAGCCAGCAGCAACAGGTTCACAAGGGAGTGCCTGATCGTGATTTGCGCTTGACTCGAGTGCGAGGCTTGCGTGTTGAGGCCTGCGGCTTTGCCGATGACGGCGCGGATCGAGCGGACGACTTGTTGCGCTGGTTGGCTAGAGAACGAATCCAGCTCAATGCGGAGCAACAGCAGCTTTTAGAGGCTGCTGCAGAAGCTCTAGATCCAGATGAACAGCAACTCCAGGCTTTGCAGCAATTACGTGATCAGCTCCTAGATCGTCTGTTGCCAGACTATCGCCCCCCAGAAATTCGCTGCCGCTTAGATAGCCAAGGCCTGACGCTGCTTGCAGATTTGGAAGCGGTGCTAGAGCAAGGCATTACTGCCAGTCGCAAGGGCATTGCTGGGGTGCTTAGCCATCTGCGAAATGCTTTGACCTTCGATCCACAGCAAGCGCAAAGCGCAACCGAAGCGTACTCCATGGTTGTTGGTGCAACCTGTCAGCAATCAGCTGGAGCGCAGATGAGCAACCTCAAAGAAGTGAGTGGTTTGGAGAGCACCGCTATTTCGTTCGATACAGTGGTAATTGATGAGGCTGCTAGGGCCAACCCACTTGATTTATTTGTGCCTATGGCCATGGCAACGCGCCGAATTGTTTTGGTTGGCGATGATCGCCAGTTACCTCACCTGCTGGAACCGGATATCGAGGAGGGTGTTGCGGCTGAGCACAATTTGACCGATGTACAGCGCAAAGCTTTTGAAACCAGTCTGTTCGAAAGACTTCGTATTCAGTTGCAACGACTGGAAAGTGCCGACGGTATTCAGCGGGTGGTCATGCTCGATACACAGTTTCGCATGCACCCTGTCCTCGGCGACTTTATCAGCAAGAACTTCTACGAGTCCGTCGGGATGGAAGTGCTGATGTCTGGCAGGAAGGCAGAGGAGTTTGCACATCAGTTGCCTGGGTATGTAGGCAAGGTGTGTGCCTGGCTAGAGGTGCCTGCGGCGCTGGGCAGTGAGCGAAAGCAGGGCAGTAGCCGGAGTCGCGAAGTCGAGGCAGAAGCTGTTGCGAATGAGGTTTTTAGGCTTTTACAGGCTGGCGAGAAGGACCTTTCGATAGGGGTCATCACCTTCTACTCAGCTCAGAGCAGCATGATCATGCAGGCTCTTGAGCAACTTGGCGTTATGAGCAAAACCTCAGAAGGTTACCAGCCAGTCGCTGAATATAGGTTGAACAGCAACGGCGAGGAACGTTTGCGTATAGGTACCGTGGATGCCTTCCAGGGTAAGGAGTTCGATGTAGTGCTGCTTTCGAACGTACGCTCCAGTGCTCGAAAAGTATCGGCCAATAGCGAAAATCCAGAGCAGCGTGACAAACAGTTAAACGGCAAGTACGGCTTTCTGCGTCTGGCTAACCGTATGAACGTCGCCATGAGTCGCCAGCGCAAGTTACTGATCGTAGTGGGGGATCTCAGCATGACAGACGGTGAGGAGGCGCAGGAAGCGGTTCCTGCTTTAGTGAACTTCGTCGAACTGTGCAGGGGGGCGTATGGCTGTATTCGCTAAGCGCTACCTGAACTATCGGGATGAGCCTTATGGCAAGCGCAAACCGCTGCTTTGGCCAGTGTATGTTCATCGCATCATGTATCCAGCAGAGCGAGACAGCGGACTTAATCTTTTCCAACGGGCGGTGCTTGGGTTGCTGCGTGCCGACTGCCAGAGCTGGAGGGAAATGGCTGACTTGTTAGGAATGCATCCAGAAATGGTTCTGTTCATTCTGGCTCAATGTAACGGCAACGGTTGGGTGGACGGGCTGGGTAAACTGACGGACAGCGGCATTGCCTTGCTGGAAAAAGGCGAGGATCAGAATGTAGCGTTTAAAAGCGGATTGATGTTTCAGGATGCGCTAAGCGGAGCGTTGTGGCCGCGTATCTCGAGTGATCAGCCGGAGCTTGTGCCCCTGCAGGGCTCAGGGGATGCGCTCGTATTTAAACCCAATCGATCGAGTGCCAAGGACTTTCGCCCATACGTCTTGAGTGCAAAGGCGACTATGCCTCCCGAGTTGAGTCCCCAGGAAGTACTTGAGGCATATGGCGCTTATCGCCTAGACCATTTCAATGCCAATCAGTTGTATGGCTCACAGGACTTACCTGAACGAGTCTTGGCTCACGGTATTGAGTTCATGGCAGAGCTGCCTGAACCCATGTACGTGCTGACTTGGATCGCAGAGGATCCATCTGGCGCTAAACCTTGGCAGCTCTGTGATCCTTTTGGCATCCGGCAGCAAGTGCCTTGGCTGGAGAATACCTTTTTAGAGGTTCTGCAGCGTGACTCGCGCTTGGTTCGTGAGCTTGCAAGGATCGCCGGCCGCCCAGAGCCTGAAAAACAAAGCATTGAAGAATGGATGCAAAGCATGGATCAAACCATCGACATGGAATTGTTGGCGGAGCACGCCTGGGCTTGTCGGCAAGATCTGGTCGCGCGTTATTACACCTCGGTTAAACGTCACCTGCTAATGATTGAGCAGGGGCTTGGTAAACATGCCCTAGATGCAACGCTCAATGATGCTCAGAAACTTTGCGAGGCTGTTTGTCAGTGGATTATTCGGGAGTTCAAACCCGATATGGGCATATTTCCAAAGATTACCAATTTGGATCCTGCACTGAATCGGAGCATTTTGCGTGCGCTTGAACTCCCGTTTTTGACACCGAACGTAGTCAGTACGCTGGCATACCAGAATTTGAAGCAGGTTCGTAATGCATTGGAAGGCAAGAACCAGTCACTTAAGGCCATGCTTTTTGGTGCAGTGCTCAGCACCTTAGAGATCGCCAACCACCCGCTTAGAAAAATACCCGCAGAGAAACTGGCCTTTGAGCAATTGCTCGCGCTCGCAGATTTGCGTAACGAGGCCTCTCACGCCAGCGGAAAAGAATTCAACAAAGACGACGTTGTCCGGCTGGGTGAGTTTGCCCTGAGCTGGACACTACTATTCAAGGATTGGATGTAATGGCTAAGAAGAAACATAGCGCGCCCAAGTCGATCCCGGCTTCGAGTGTTGCGACAAGCAGCTTGGCATCTAAAGTTCCGACTGCGCTTGCATCGTTGATGGTTGGGGCGGGGGTGATGGGGAAACCTGAGGCGGTCGAAGGGCTCAAGTTCGACGGCGCTTTCCTTGAGGATCTGCGTTCAGCTCTGCCGGCGGAGAAAGCATCTCGTTTTGGGCCATGGTTAGAGCGCTTTGCAAGCTTCTGTAAGGAGTTGGAAAAGAAAAATAGTGCCTTGGCTGATGGCGCAGCGGGGCTGATAAGTCAGGCATCTGCCCAGGCAGAGGCTTTTGACCAAGAGCGGCAGTTATTTTTGGATACAGCGGAAAACGACCGCGAAGCGCTGAAACTGGACGAAGAGGAACTCTACAAGCAGCGTGACTTACTGTTCACGGATCGCCAGCAGCTAGATGAGCAGAAACAGGCGTTGATGCCTCGCTTAGAATCAGCCGCCGCGAAAGAGTCTGAGCTAGCGGACAGGGAGCTGGCACTGCTAACTCGCGAGCTGGACGCTCGTAGCGGTTTTGCCAGTATCAAACAGCAAACACTCGAAGCCCTGAAGTCAGAGGTCAGGCAGTTGGAGTCTGAGCGCGATCATTTGCTCCAAGATGTAGCGAATCAGAAGCAGTCGTTCACTAAGGTCCAGCAAGAGCAGGATATGGCGCTGGAGCAACGTGACCGTGATCTGAATGTCAAAGCTCAGGCCTACGAAAAGATCAGGCTGCGCCTGCAACGCCAGCAGGACGATCTTGATGAGGAGAAGAGTCAGCTACAGGCCGCTATTGATGAGGGCATGGAAGGAGAGCGCAATCAGCACCTGAGAGATCTTGAGCGAAAAGATAAGAGTCAGGAACGACTGCATCAGCAGATGGACGTTCTGAAAGATCGCCTAGCCGGATTCCAAGAACTGATGGCGGTTTTGGGGGATAAAGAGCCACAGACGTTGCTTGATGAACTGCAAGAGTTACGTCGTGTCAACTCAGCGTTCCGCGCCAGTGGATCGGCTGCAGATACGCAACGCTTGGATCAGGAAAACGCAGGGCTTCGTGAGCAGTTGGCAGCCTCTGAAAGCCGGCTTCGAGATTTAGTGCCGGAGCTGGAGCAGTCAAAAGTTGAATTGAGTCGCAAGCGCATGGGCGCTGCTGAACTTGAAACCTTGGCAGCTGAAAAGCGTGCACTGGAAAAACACAAGCAGCTGCTTAGCGTTCACTTGGGCGATTTGTCCGCGCGCATAGACCAACTTACAGACGCTAGCAAAGCCCAGTCCGCATTTCCGCAGCTCTCGGCGATGGACAGCAGAGATGATTGCCGGATTACTAAGGTGCTGGAGCCCGTACCTAATGATCTGGAAGCGTTCGCCAATGAACTCCAGCAACGAATTGCCCAGGCTGAACCGGGAACATGCCTTTACTACCCAATTGATGATGTCCGCACGCTCTTGGGTGGCATGGCGATGAGCCAGTTGCATGTGTTTCAGGGTATCAGTGGTACCGGAAAAACCAGTCTGGCTAAAGCCTTTGCTAAAGCCATGGGCGGCTTTTGTACGGACATAGCGGTGCAGGCTGGCTGGCGCGACAGCGATGATTTGTTGGGTCACTACAACGCCTTCGAAAAGCGTTTTTATGAGAAGGATTGTCTGCAGGCGCTTTATCAGGCACAGACTGAGGCCTGGAAGGATCGCTGCAATATCATCTTGCTTGATGAAATGAATCTGTCGCGGCCCGAGCAATACTTTGCAGAGTTCTTGTCCGCATTGGAGAAGAACAATCCTGAGGAGCGCTTGATCACGTTAAGTGAAAAAAGCTTGGAGGATGCTCCTCGCCTGTTGAAAGAGCAGCGCAAGATACTGGTACCGAAAAACGTCTGGTTCATTGGTACGGCCAACCACGATGAAACTACCAATGAACTAGCAGACAAGACCTATGACCGTGCCCACGTGATGACCCTACCGCGTCAGGAAGATACCTTCGCTATTAATCAGCTGGCGCCAATTAGGTATTCATTCAGCTCTCTGCAAGATCGGTTTGACAAGGCAGTTATGGTGAACCAAGACGATGTACAGGAGCTGCTGGAGCAACTCAAGTACAGCGATCTGACAAGTGTCTTAGCAGAAAGCTTCGATCTTGGTTGGGGTAACCGTTTTGAGCGTCAAGCCAAGCGCTTCATCCCCGTTATGATCGAGTGTGGTGCTTCACAACAGGATGCGTTGGATCACCTGCTTTCCACTCGGGTGATGAGAAGCGGCAAGGTTACCGGTCGCTACGACATTTCCGTTGAGCAACTCGGCCGGGTAGAAGATGCACTCGACCAGTTTTGGAAGGAAATCAATGGTGGCGAAGCTGTCAAATCTAAGCGGTTGCTTGCTGAAGATCGCCGGCGTAAGGAACGCGGTGCATGAGGCTGTATGATCGTATTACCGGGCTGCCCCTGAATGGGCTGCCTGAGATAGTGTATTCAGGTCGCTATCTGCTTCGTCAGAAGGCAACCCTAAACCGTCATACGCCGCTTGAAATAGAGAGTTTGCTATGTGCTGATGGTTCGGGCCGCTGCCAATTGGACGGGCTAACATCGCCTTTCGCGACCCCAGAGGAAGATACTGAGGCTGATTTAGAACTGTTTCGCGACGCAGTTACTTCCATCGTCAGATTGATAGCAGTCGGTGACGAGCATCCCTCGCCACTTATGCCAGCGGCAATTGTTAGCGAACAGGGGCATGTAAATTCTCTGGAGCAACAGTTGGCTGAGGTGTTGAAGGCAGGTCATCTGCACTCAATTGCAAAGCGCCCTCGTATTGATCTGAAGTACGAGGAGACAGTTACTGATGTTTCCCGTGCCCGTCGCTTGACCAGTAGTACCTACACACATCTGGCGTCACATTCTGAATGCTGGCAAAGCATGAGTTTGCTCGGCGTGACGCCGCGCAAAGTTCTGGCTCGATTCAGTGAGGATGATTATTCGATTTACGAAAATCGTGTTTACGCACGTTTGCTGGATGAGCTGGATAAATATTTGACCCGCCGTTTGAAGAGCCTTCAAGCGCTGTGGGACGGTTTAGAAGAAGCGTTGGCGTTCTCGCAAAGTGCCGACTTGCACTATTTGCTTATCCGCGAGATATGCGCTCTGTGGGGGGAGTCCTACAGCCCCGAGCAGACTGAGCAGCAGCTGAAAGAAACCAAGAGCACTCTGGAGACGGTCAGTGCGCAGCTCAAATGTATCCGTGGCCTTAAGCAAGACGGCTTGTATCTGCAAGTCCCACGCTCATTACGAGTAGGCGCCTCGCTGCATCGGACCAATATCCTTACCCATGACCAGCATTACCGGCATGTCGCGTTGTTATGGGATGAGCTACACAATGCTTGCCAGCAAGCCAACCGCGCCCCTGCGCAAGTGCTTGAAGCTAATCAACAGCTAGAGCTGGCCTACAGTGTCTACACTGGTTTTATTCTGCGTCAGACCCTGTTGCGCTATGGTCCACTAAAAAATGGCAGCGCCAGCTGGGCAAATCACCAGATCAGTATTCGACAAAACGGGCTGAACTGGCAGCTTATGGTCGATAACAATACCAAGCTAGAGCTGGTGCCTTGGGCATGCTCATGTGCTCTGCCGGATGACATCAAAAAACTACCAAGTCAGCGTGTCATTTGCTGGCCGGGTATAGAACTGGAAGACAGTGTAGATGCCGTCCTCATTGGTTGTGCGCTTCGCGTTTCCCCTATGGATCTCTATGTGGTAGAGCGCATGGGCGCGCTAGTAGATCAGGTGCTAAGTCGAGTAATGCTTGCTGGATACGCCGTGCCGGTGATGCCATTACCAGGACCTGTTGCTATGGCGGGGCAAATAATCAAAGGGCTAAAAGTTCAAGGCAGCCAGTTACAAATTCTGAATAGAGTTGCGGACGAAGATGCCGCTAACATGCAGGCATCGTTTGCAAAACATGCGCGTCCAGAACTAGGGCAGATATTCGATAGTCGCTTAAAAGAGCTTCAGGCGCTTAGTCGTTGTCCGGTTTGCGCTGCGTCATCTGAGTTAATCACTCAGAATGACGGCGGATTTAGCAGTGTCTGTAAACAATGCGAAACCAAGCGTTACTGGCGCAAGGTAACTGGAACAGGTTGGGAGTATCAGCAGCTCCTCAATGGGATAGATATATTTCGTGTCAACGGGCGGCGTAGCATGACTTTCCCCGTTGATCGAAACCTCTAGCCGCCTCAGCTTGGCGGCATTCTGCAGAGTAGTAATAAGCGGGTTTGAAAATCCCCGCCTATTCCAGTCGGATTCAAACGGTAGTAGCGACGTTGTACCGCACAGGCGCGAGTTGTTCGCGTAAGGCATCCATCCGCCGTTGTTGCTCAGGCTCTAGATAGCTTGAGGTGCCATACAGCGGGTCGCTCCAGACCAGTTCGCCGGTTGCGGGGCGGCGCATGATGTTGCTGATTTGCACATCGGCGTCGCTGCCTGTGCGGGCGGCTTCGACCAGGGTATGGAGGAGGGCGGCGAACTCTGGGTGTTGCTCGGCCATGCTCTGGCAGCGTTCTATCAGGGCGGGCAGGTCTGGCTCCATGACTAGCGGCTCGTCATCGGTGAGTTCTACTAACAGGGCATTGAGGCGCTGGGTGGTGGCATCCGCTGGGTCGAGGTCTTGCAACCATTCCACTTGCGCCAGCCAATAATAATCATCGGTCGGGTAGTCGTCCGATGGCGCCACAGGGCCGTAGTCTTGGATGATTTTGACCACGTTGGGATTGCCTTGGCTCGACTGGTAGGCAAGGAAGCCGTGGCCACAGGCGTCTAGCGTCAGACGGTAGAGTTTGCCGTCGCGTTGGAACAGCATGGCGGAGGAGCCCTGAGTGAAATATTCGGCTTGGTTGAGCGGTTCAGCACCACGCAAATAGTCGAAAAAAGGGCCGTCGAAGAGCTGGCGCATTGGTTATTAAACTCCGGAAAAGTCGGCTCAACTGGCCAGTAGGCTTTGGCTCAGACCATCAAGCAAGGTTACAGCATCGTTTTCAGCCGCTTGGTAGAGGCTGCGCTTGGCTTCTACTGCGAGAACGATTTTTTCATAGCGGTCCTGAAGCGATTTTGGTGGTATCAGGATATTTATGTCCTGGAGTTCTTGAGCATTGATATTGGCCATGCCAACTATGCTTTTGCACATGCTGGTAAGGGTCAGCTTGCCGTGTGTTGAGTTTAAATAGGCGGATAGATAAGTGGTGTTGGCTTTTTCATTGGTGCGCACACGTATCAGGTAGCTGAACGAGCCCCATGAAAGACAGGACACCGTTTCCCCCTTACGATAAGGGATAGGCAAACGGGTATGTTTATGACTAACAGCAATGATAAGGGTGGCGAGCTGCTCGGCCAGGAGCGCCGAC
>Ga0180008_1001081_pt1 | contig 18328 bp, 16 predicted proteins | sample MM_PW_MetaG_FD_121121 | JGI IMG/M metagenome (GOLD analysis project Ga0180008, IMG submission 121121) | Groundwater microbial communities from the Aspo Hard Rock Laboratory (HRL) deep subsurface site, Sweden - MM_PW_MetaG | ecosystem: Environmental > Aquatic > Deep subsurface > Groundwater...
GGCGAGACGGCTTGAACCGCGGCCGGAGAACGCCGCGCTACCGCACCGGAGCCGCGGTTAAGCCGCGAGGCCAGGCGAGACGGCTTGAACCGCGGCCGGAGAACGCCGCGCTACCGCGCCGGAGCCGCGGTTAAGCCGCGAGGCCAGGCGAGACGGCTTGAACCGCGGCCGGAGAACGCCGCGCTACCGCGCCGGCGTTCTCCTATATCTCGGCTACCACGTGTCCGTGGTAGTACTGGTCGCGTAGGGCCTTGACCTGGTCGTCCTTCAGGTACTCGTCGAATTTCATCATGCGGTCTATGACGCCGCCCGGGCAGAACTCGACTATGCGGTTAGCTATCGAGTTCACGAACTCGTGGTCGTGGCTCGTGAACAGCACTATCCCGGGGAACTCCATGAGGCCGTTGTTGAGGGCGGTTATCGACTCGAGGTCGAGATGGTTGGTCGGCTCGTCTAGTATAAGGCAGTTCGCGGCCTGGAGCATCATGCGGGAGAGCAGGCATCGGACCTTCTCTCCTCCGGAGAGGACGCGCACCGGCTTCAGGGCCTCGTCGCCGGAGAATAGCATACGGCCCAGGAACGAGCGTATATAGGTCTCGTCGTCGCTCGAGGTGTAGCGCTTGAGCCAGTCGACGATCGTGTCGTCGGAGTCGAAGAGGGCGGCGTTCTCCTTGGGGAAGTACGAGGAGCTCATCGTCTGGCCCCACGAGCAGTCGCCCGAATAATCCTTCTCCTCGCCGGCGAGTATCCTGAAGAAGGCGGTCTTGGCCAAGTGCTCTCGCCCGACGAAGGCGATCTTGTCGCCCCTGTTGACTACGATGTCGAGCTTCGACAGGACGGGCTTGCCGTCGGCGAGCAGCGTCACGTCCCTGAGGCTGACGACGTTATTGCCCGGCTCGCGGTCCGGCTTGAAGCCGACCCAGGGGAAGCGCCTCGTCGTCGGCTGCATGTCCTCGACCTCGAGCTTGTCCAGGACCTTGCGGCGGCTCGTAGCCTGGCGGCTCTTTGCGGCGTTCGACGCGAATCGCTGGATGAATTCCTTGAGGTCCTTGATCTTGTCCTCGCGGCGCTTCTTCTCGTCCTTCATCTGGGACTGGAGCATCTTGGAGACCTTGTACCAGAAGTCGTAGTTGCCGGGGTACTGGCGGATGAGGCCGAAGTCGATGTCGCATATCTGGGTGCAGACGGAGTTGAGGAAGTGCCTGTCGTGGGATACGACGATGACGATGTTCTGGAAGTCCATGAGGAATTCCTCGAGCCAGGTTATGCTGTCGAGGTCGAGGCCGTTGGTCGGCTCGTCGAGGAGCAGGATATCGGGATTGCCGAAGAGCGCCTGGGCCAGCAGCGCGCGCACCTTGAGGCTCTCGGTAACCTCGCGCATCGGGCGCTCGTGCTCGGTCGAAGGGACCCCGAGGCCGGAGAGCAGGATGCTGGCCTGGGCCTCGGCCTCCCATCCTCCAAGTTCAGCGAATTCGCCTTCGAGCTCGCTGGCCCGTATGCCGTCCGCCTCGCTGAAGTCCTCCTTCGCGTAGACGGCCTCTCGCTCCTTCATGATGGCGTACAGCTTGTCGTAGCCGCGGATGACGACGTCGACGAGGCGCTCGTCCTCGAACTCGAAGTGGTCCTGCTTCAGCACCGCCATCCGGAGCTTGGGCGGGTAGGAGACCTGGCCGAAGTCTGGCTCGAGCTCTCCCGAGAGCACCTTTAGGAAGGTGGACTTTCCCGAGCCGTTTGCGCCGATGATGCCGTAGCAGTTGCCGGGCACGAACTTCAGGTTGACGTCCTTGAATAATATGCGCTCGCCGAAGCCGAGCTTGAGATCGCTGACATTGATCAAGGTTTGTTCCTTATATACCGTAGGATTCCGTAGCCGTATGCGAATAATGACGAAAAAACGCGAGAAACGCAAGGGCTACGGGGCTCGCTAGCGATAGGATTCCTTCCTCGTTTGACACGGAACTATTCGATCGTATACGATGCTATATGTTCGTGTCAGTCGTTTGCGACCTAGGCGGAGAAGACTCTAGGGCGGCCGTGTACGGCCTCCTCCCGCAGTACGGCTTCGAGAAGGTACAGCGCGCCTGTTTCGAGAGCTCTCGCGCCAGCGAGAAGCAGGTCGCCGCGCTCAAGCGCGATATCGACAAGGTGACCGACTACTACGATACCGTTCGTATCTACCAGTATCCAATAGAAGGGCGGCTCGCCGTTTCGATCCTCAAGGAGAATCGATGGAAGCGGGTCGTCGTGCGCGCGCCCTCGGCCGAGAAATAAAGCCGGCGCCCGCGAGAGGAAGACGACGATGCTCGACGATCTAGCCGCTCCGATAGCGCAGCTCAAGAAAGAAGTCCTCGAAATCTGGGGGCGTCTTTGACGCCGCGACTATTCGCTCCAAGATAGAGACGAAGGAATCCCAATCGTCCGAGCCCGGTTTCTGGAACGACCAGAAGCGTTCCGAGCGGGTCATGGGCGAGCTCAAGATACTACGCAACCGCCTCGAGACCTGGGAGGAGATAAAGCGCTCCACCGACGCCTTGGACGAGGTCTTCGGCATGGCCATGGAAGAGGACGGCGCGTCCCTGGAACCCGAGATCCGGGAATCGTACGCGGCGATAAGCGCCCGCTTCGAGAAGGCCGTGACGCTCGAGCTCATGACCGGCGAGGCGGACAGGGCCAGCGCGTTCCTGTCTATCCACGCCGGCTCCGGAGGTACCGAGGCCTGCGACTGGGCGGGCATGCTGTTCCGCATGTATACCAGGTGGGCCGAGCGGCAGGGCTTCAGCTACGAGGTAGTCGACATGCTCGAGGCCGAGGGCGGGATCAAGAGCGTCACTATCCAGATCGACGGCCCCTACGCCTACGGCCACCTCAGGACCGAGTCCGGCGTCCATCGCCTCGTGCGCATCAGCCCCTTCGACGCGAACGCCAGGCGGCATACGAGCTTCGCGAGCGTCTCTACCTTCCCCGTGATCGACGACACGATAGACGTGACGGTCAAGCCCGACGAGATACGCATCGACACCTACCGCGCGGGCGGCGCCGGCGGGCAGAAGGTCAATAAGACCGATAGCGCCGTACGCATCACCCACCTCGCGACGGGCATCGTCGTGACCTGCCAGAACGAGCGCAGCCAGCACAAGAACAAGGACGTGGCGATGTCAGTCCTTAAGAGCCGCCTCTACGACCTGTACCGCAAGGAGAAGGACAAGGAGAACGAGAAGTACCAGGGCGACAAGAAGGAGATAGCCTGGGGCTCCCAGATCCGCTCCTACGTGTTCCAGCCCTATACCATGGTGAAGGACCACAGGACCAAGTTCTTCGTCGGTAATATCCAGGGCGTCATGGACGGCGATATCGACCCGTTCATCGATTCCTACCTGCACTTCCTCTGGAAGGGCGGCACTGTCCAGGCCGACGGCGACGACGACGAGGATTGACGGCGCGATGGGAAGGCTCTCGCGATCCTCGGGCCCCGCGGCGGCTCCGTTGCTGGCCTTCTCCCTATCGCTATTGTCTACGGTCCTCGCCCGGGCCGAGCCCCTCGTCATAGCGTGGGCGGAGCTGGAGTCGGGCGACCTCGCGGACGGCTATCGGAACGCGGCGACGCTCGTCCCTCGTCAACTGATGTCGGAGATGGGCTTCGTGGGCGTACGGTACCCGGGCGACGATGAAGTCTCATCGGTCGAGCTCAAGCGCTCCGCCGAGGCCATGGAGTCGGCGAGGAAGGCCGTGGCCGACGCGCGGGCCAAGCGCGACCTCGCGGCCCTGTCGGTACGCGATCCCGGGAAGCGGGCGGCCGATATAGTAGCGGCGGACGCCGCCGTCGAGAAGGCCCGGGCTCACCTCGACGAGCTCATATCCGCCGAGGCGCTCGCTGGAACGGAGCCGCCCGAACCGAACGGAGCCCCCGTCTCCTATGAGCTAAGACGCTGGGCCGAGCACGACTCGGGCTCCTTATTCCCCGTCGCGCCCGATCCGGCCGCCGCCTGCGCGGAGAAGAAGGTGGACGTGCTCGTGCACGGCAGGCTCGATTCGAAGGGCGATTACCTAGTCGTCGAGCTCTCGGTCTTCGTGGCCTCGCTTGGCCGCGATATTTGGACGGGAACCGAGTACGCCTACGCGGACGGCCTACAGGATCTGGTAGGCGCTCTCGTACGCCCGGCGGCCGAGGCCGCGCTCGGCCGGCCGTATTCGCGCGTGGCCTTCAGGATAGATCCTCCTCAAGCGGACCTGTACGTAGACGGCAAGCGCGTACTCGATTCCGATGTCCTCTACTTCGAGCCCGGCGAGCACGAGGCGCAAGCCCGAGCCGGCGGCTGGGCTCGTTCCGGCGCTTTCTTCGTGGTCGTGCCCGGCGAGGACGCGTTCGTCTCCTTAAGCCTCGAGGAAGAGACGGTGCCGGGATTCACCCTGCGCAGCCTTCCCTCCGGCGCCTCGGTCTACCTGGACGGAAGCCTCGCCGGCGTCTCGCCCTTCGAAATGCCCGGCTTCGCCTATCCTAGGGTCGCGCGCATCACCATGCCAGGCTACGATGACGCTCAGCTGGTCGTCAGGCCAGAGCTCCTGATGGAGGATACGGAGATCGCCTTGCTCCCGTCGGACGGGCTATCGTTCGACGATAGGTTCGACGATCGCAAGGGCGCCTTCTATCGCTCTCTCGGCTTGTTCGTCGTATCCCTGCCCGTCACGGTGCTGTCCGGTGGTTTGTTCCAGACATTCTACGCCACGCTCGTCGAGGCTCAAAAAAAGCAAGCCGAGGGTGATACTAGCATCGAAACGGCGATCGAAAGGCTGAACAGCGAGTACTATACGACCCAGACGGTATTCTGGGTCTCCGCGGCGGCTTCCGCCGGTTTCGCGGCGAACGCTATAATCCAGCTCGTCCGGTACATCGGCGCGTCCCAATGACGGGGCGTCTACAAAAGGAGACATGATGAGGTTCGGGGATAAGATAAGGAAACTGCTCGGCATGGAGGTCGTAGGCGACGACGACTGGGACGACCTCGCCGACCTGCTCGTCGAGGGAGACCTGGGGGCCGCCTTCTCGGAGGAGGTCGTCTCCGAGCTCAAGGCCTCCTGCGCCCGCTCCGGCGTCAAGAACGGCGACGGAGCGAGGCGAGCGCTGAAGGCGATGCTCTCCGGCTACGCGCGCTCCGTCTCGATAGCGCCGACCCCAGGCGGGCTGAACGTAGTCATGCTCCTGGGAGTCAACGGCGTCGGCAAGACCACGACTTCCGCCAAGCTGGCCAAGTACTGGATAGATCGCGGCGTTTCCTCCAAGGCCATACTCGCGGCGGGCGACACGTTCCGGGCGGCGGCCATAGAGCAGCTCAGGGCCCACGGTGAGCGCCTCGGAGTCCGCGTCGTCGCCCAGGAACGCGGTTCCGATTCCGGGGCCGTGCTGTACGACGCGCTCGATTCGGCGGCCGCCGACGGCTCCGACCTCGTCATAGCGGATACCGCGGGCCGAATGCACACTAAGCAGAACCTGATCAAGGAACTCGAGAAGATGGACAAGATCGTAGCCGCGAAGGCGGATCCGTCCAGGTACAGGCGATTGCTCGTCGTGGACGCGACGACGGGGCAGAACGCCCTGAGGCAGGCGGAGGCCTTCGCCGAGGCGGTCAGGATAGACGGCCTCGTTCTGACGAAGTACGATTCGAGCGCCAGGGGCGGGATAGCCATCGCCATAGCCAAGCGCCTCGGGATACCTACCGCCTTCGTCTGCGACGGCGAGCGCTACGAGGATATCCGGCCCTTCGACGCGGATACGTATCTCGACGAATTCCTCGGGCTCGGGTCGTGAGCCCGAAGGCGGCGATCCTCGCCGTACTGATCTTATCGATAGCCTCTGTCGAGTCGCGCGCGCAATCGTCGACGGCGCCTGGATGGTACGCCTCCGATCCCGCTGGCATGGCCTTCGAGCCTATCGCCGGCTTCGAAGGCCATGAATTCGCGCTGCGCGTGACGGAGCGGGAAGGCTCAGTACTGTCGGAGCTATTCAAGGACGGGTCGCCTTTCAAGGAATGGATCCGCGCCTACGGCCCGGGCGGGGTCCTGTCGCGCGAGGCCTACTCGCGCGAAGGCGTCATAAAGGAAGAGTCGCTATACGACGCCGCAGGACGACGGGTCCTCGAGAGGTTCTTCCTCGACAACGGAACGATAGAGGAGACCGAATACGAGTACTCGTCGGGAAGGCTAGCCTCTAAGGCTACGAGCCGAGGCGGCGATCCGATAGCTACCGTCTCTTATTTTTACGCCCCCGACGGGCGGCTCGCCCTCACCAAGGAATCCACGGGGCTATCCTTCGGGACCGACGAGTCAAGGATAGCGGGGGGCTCCCGTGGCGGATCCTCCACCTGGCGGATAGGGCCGGACGGCCTAGAGCTCCGTCGGTACGACTCCTCGGGAAGGCTCGCGACGATTTTCTCCTATCGGGGCGCGCAGCTCGCAAGCCGGGAGGACAGGTCCTGGAAGGACGGTCGGCTAGAACGTTCGGTTGTCGAGTCGAGCGACGGCGCCATGACAATTATTGAATACGAGACCGAGGGCGCCGCCGCCGGGGAGCCGCGAACGTCTACGAGAAAGAAGGACGGGGCGGTCGTATCGGCGGAAAGCCGCGAATACGACGACGAGGGGCGGGTATCGCTCATTAGGACGAGCTCGGGCGCCGCCGAGACCGTGGCGGAATACGGCTACGGCGAGACCGGGGAGCTAACGACGGTGCGCACCTCGAAGGCAGGGATCCTCGTGTCTGTCGTGCGCCATGAATCGGCTACCGTCAGGGTAGAGGAGTTCTTCGACTCCGGGGTGGCGTTCGCGCGCGTCCGATACGAGGACGGCCGGAGAGTGCTAGAGGAAATACTGCGCGACGGCCGAGTCGTTCGCTCTAGGAGCTTCAAATGAGCGTCCGGGGGTGGATTCCTTTCGTGGCGTCTCGGTGGTTCCGCTCGGGGAGGGAATCCGGGCCTTCGCTCGCCCCGGCCACGGCCGGCATCGCGGTCGGAGTAGCCGCGCTCCTCTGCGTGATAGGCGTCATGAACGGCTTCCAGCTAGGGTTCATCGACGCCGTGCTGGATCTGGATAGCTACCACGTCAGGGTACCTGCCGGGGTCGACGGCCCCGCGAGCGTCTCGGGAATAATCGACGCCCTGCCTGGCGCGACCGCTGCCCTGCCGTTCGTCGACGTGAGGACGATGGTAGCCAATAAGCGAGGCAAGGCCGCGGCGCTCCGTATAAAGATCGTGCCTGACGACGCGCTGTCGCTCGACCCCGCCCTGGCCGCCCGCCTGGAATTGCGTTCGGGCGAGTTCTCCGGGGGGCTCGTCGTCGGGTCCGAGCTATCGAAGCGCCTGGACCTGCGGGTAGGCGACGTCGTATCGGTGCTCGACGTATCGGCGGACGAGGAAGAGGGGATAGACGCCTCCATGGCGGGGCTAAGCGTCGCCGGCGTCTTCCATTGCGGCTACTACGATTTCGACGCCGCGCTGGCCTTCCTCCCGGAATCGTCGGCCGGAGGCCTCGGCCGCGGAGAGGCCCCGACCATAGGCATCAAGCTAGGCGATCGCTACGGCGACGCCCGCGCTATCGCCGAGCTCGCGGAGGCGGGCATCGCCGGCGCCGAGAGCTGGCGGGAGTATAACCGGGCGTTCTTCGGGGCTCTCCGGATGGAGAAGTCCGTGATGATGATGCTCGTCGGGCTCATCTTCCTGGTCGTCGGCGTCAATATCTTCCATTCGATGAGGAAGGCCGTGTACGGCCGAGTCGAGGATATCGCGACCATGAAGGCCCTCGGCGCAGACTCCGCGAGCGTCAGGCGGGTCTTCATGCTCGACGGCATCGCCGCCGGCGTAGGCGGGGCCTTGGCCGGCCTGTGCGCAGGCCTCCTCGTCTCCATGAACGTCAACGAGGTGTTCTCCGCGATAGAGGCCTTCGTGGCCTTCGCGTATCGGATAGTCGGGGCCGGCGGCTCGGCATTCGAGATTTTCTCCCCGAAGCTGTTCTATATCGGCGACGTACCGGTGCGGCTTTCTTTCGCCGAGACGCTATTCATAACGGCGGCCGGCGCGTCGTCCGCCGTAGCCGCCGCCTGGGCCGCGAGCTCTCGCGTTTCCAGGATCCTGCCCTCGGAGGTCCTCCGCGATGAATGAGGAATTGATGGACGAATCAAGGGACGACATCCTCGTATGCAGCCGCGTCCGCAAGGTGTTCGCGAGCGAGGCGGAGGAGCTGGAGATCCTGGGCGGCGTAGACCTGCGCCTCGGCCGCGGGGACCGCGCCTCCATAACGGGGCCCAGCGGCTGCGGCAAGAGTACCCTCCTGTCGATCCTCGGAGGGCTAGACCGGCCTAGCTCGGGCGAGGTCTCGGTCGGGGGAGTCGACCTGGTACGGTCCGGCGACGACGGGCTCTCGGCGTTCAGGGCTAGCGTCGTCGGCTTCGTGTTCCAGTTCCATTACCTCCTCAAGGATTTCACCGCCCTGGAGAACGCGATGCTTCCCGCCTACATGCTATCAGGGGACCGGAAGGCCGCCGTAGCGAAGGCCCGGGTCCTCCTCGAGGCGGTAGGGCTAGGCGGCAGGCTGTCCCACGTCCCGGCCAAGCTGTCGGGAGGGGAGCGGCAGCGCGTCGCCATAGCCAGGGCCCTCATAAACGATCCCGCTATAGTGCTCGCCGACGAGCCTACGGGAAACCTCGACCGCGCGAGCGCCAAGGCGGTAGAGGACCTGCTCTTCGAGCTGGCCGAACGGCGGGGCACGACGCTCCTCGTCGTCACGCACGACCCAGGCATGGCGGAACGGGCCTCGAGGCGATTCGTATTGCGAGACGGAGCGCTCGCGGAGTCATGAGGGGCTCTCCTATAGCCTTCGTCTCGGCCCGCTTCTTCATAGGCCGCAGGGCCGCGGACGGAGCCAGGGACCAGGCTAGGAAGGCCTTGGCCGGAGCCGTTTTGAGCGTGGCCCTGAGCCTCGTGCCGCTCATCACGGTGATGCAGGTCGCCGACGGCATGATCCAGGGCATAAGCGCCAGGTACGTCGAGCTTGGCACGTACCACGCCCAGGCCTTCCCGTTCGCCTCGCAGGACCTGGATGGCGCTCGCGAGGCGGCCGCGGCGTCGCCCGGCGTGACGGGCGCCTGGCTAGAGACTCAATCCGTCGGGGTCGTATTCGCCAACGGCAGGCGAGAGGGCGCGGCCGTCAGGGGCGTCGAGGATTCCTTCATCTCGGACGGCTCCACCGCCGCCTACCTGCGCGTCGAGGCCGGGGAGGCGAGGCTCGAGCGCCCGTACGACGCCCTCGTGGGCTCCGCCATGGCGGCCAAGCTAGGGATCGCTCCGGGAGACGTCATCAGCCTCATCTCCTTGCGCAAGGGCCAGGACGGCGGGATGCTGCCTCGCGTCACGATGCTCACGGTCCGCGGCCTCGTCTCGGCCGGGTACCGCGACCTCGACGCCCAATGGTTGTTCATGCGGCAGGATACCGCCTTTAGGGTACTGCCCAAGGAGAACGCGCGCAGCTTCATCGGGATAAAGGCGGGGGATCCGTTCTCGGACCCGTACGCGGCGCGCGACGCGGTCGAGGGACGGCTGCCGGCGGGCTTCAGCGTCTATTCCTGGCGCGACGTAGAGCGCAATCTTTTCGAGTCGCTGGCGAGCACGCGCACGATGCTCCTCCTCATTATGGCGGTAACGGTAGCGGTCGCCGCCATAAACGTATCGAGCGCCTTGACGACGCTCGTGCTCGAGCGCGGCCAGGAGATAGCGGTCATGAAGAGCCTCGGCGCCGGCCCGGCGGACCTAGCTAGGATATTCTCGCTAGGGGGCGCCGCTATCGGGGGGCTAGGCGCGGTGCTCGGCTCGATCGGCGGCCTCCTCGTAAGCCTGAGGATCAACGATATACTCGCTTTCCTCGAATCCCTGGCGAATCGATGGCGCGCCGTGGCGGCGGCCGTCTCGGGCGGAGCCGCTCCCGAGGTCTTTAAGGTGCTCGATCCCGCGTATTACCTCGAAACCATTCCCGTGAACGTGCCGTTCGGGGAGATCGCGGTCGTCGTCTCGGCGACCGTCGGCCTATCGTTCCTCGCCGCGCTCGGACCGGCGAGGCGAGCCGCGGCCCTGTCGCCGCTCGACGGCTTCCGTAGGCGCTGACCGTCTTGCCCGAGCGCCGGTCTACGTGGTGACAATCCGCCGCGCCCGGGGTATAGTGGTCCTGGTCGAACGCGCTCGTGCTCCGCGCCGCGTACGTACCTAGCAGGAGGATCCCTATGGCCAAGACAGAAATCAACTATAGCACCCAGAGCGCCGACGATAAGCTGAAGGCCCTCGAAGCGGCACGCCTCCAGATAGAGAAGCAGTACGGCCTCGGCTCGCTAATGCAGCTCGGGAAGTACGATAACGCGCTCGGCATCGAGTCTATACCGTCCGGGTCCATCCTCCTCGACGAGGCGCTCGGCGTCGGCGGCTATCCGCGGGGCCGTATCATCGAGATCTACGGCCCGGAGTCGTCGGGCAAGACGACGCTGGCCCTGCACGCGATAGCCGAGGCCCAGAAGAAAGGCGGCATCGCGGCGTTCATAGACGCGGAGCACGCCCTCGACCCCGTCTACGCCAAGAACCTGGGCTGCAATACCGACGAGCTATGGGTCTCCCAGCCCGATAACGGCGAGCAGGCCCTCGAGATAGCCGACTCGCTCGTCCGTTCCGGCGCCGTGGACATCATCGTCGTCGATTCGGTAGCCGCGCTTACCCCGCAGGCCGAGATCGAAGGGGACATGGGGGACGCCCATATGGGCCTCCAGGCCCGCCTTATGAGCCAGGCTCTCCGCAAGCTTACGGGAACGTTGTCGAAGTCCAAGACCATACTCATATTCATCAACCAGATCCGCATGAAGATCGGCGTCATGTTCGGCAACCCCGAGACGACGACCGGAGGCAACGCGCTCAAGTTCTATTCCTCTATCCGCGTCGAGGTTCGGCGCATCGAGACGATAGAGGCCGGCGGCGACGAGGCCATAGGCAATAAGGTCCGCGTCAAGGTCGTCAAGAACAAGGTCGCTCCGCCTTTCCGCCGCGTGGAGCTGGATATCATGTTCGGCAAGGGCATATCAGCGATAGCCAGCCTCCTCGACGCCGCCGTCAAGTGCGGGGTCGCCGACAAGAAGGGCGCCTGGTACACCTACGGGGACGAGAAGCTCGGCCAAGGCAAGGAGAACGCCAAGGCCACGCTCGAACAGAATCCGGAGCTCGCTTCGGAGATAGAAGCCAAGGTCAGGGCGATATTCTTCCCGCCCAAGGTCTCCCAGTCCGCGGAGAAGAAGCTCGCGGGGGCCGCGGCCGCGAGCTCCGCGGGGGTCGCAGCCGGGACCGTAACCGGGACCGCCGGGGCCTCATCCGCCGCTGCGGCCTCGATGAAAGCGGCTCCGCCCGCGAAGGCCGTCAAGGCGGCTCAGGCGGAAGCTCAGAACCCTCGCGCGGCCAAGCCATCCGCCGAAGACGATAGCGGGTTATTCTGACCCCGGTCTACCTAGGCCTGGGATCGAATTCCGGCGATAGCGAGGCCATCCTGCGAGGCGCTATCGCGGAACTCGCTACGTTCCTCGGCGACCTGGCCGTATCGTCGCTGTATACCTCGTCGCCTCGGTACGTGCTCGACCAGCCGGACTTCCTTAACCTCGTCGCGCGCGGCGAGACCGGGCTCCGGCCCCTCGAACTGCTCGCCGCCACGCAGTCCGTCGAGGCGCGTTTCGGCAGGGATCGCTCGAGAGAGCGGTCGAAGGGGCCGCGGACCCTCGATATAGACATCCTCCTCTACGGCGACGAGATCCTCGAGCTGCCCGGACTCTCGGTGCCTCACCCCGGTATGAGGGAGCGCGCCTTCGTCCTCGTCCCTCTCGCGGAGATAGCGCCGGGCCTGCGGCATCCGGCGGACGGGCTTACGTTCGCTAGCTTCATAGAGTCGGTAAGCGGGCAGGGGATTTACCTGCGCGCCGCCCGGCCTGTATAATCGAGGTAACGATCACATGGAAGAATCCACCGACCTAAGCCTCGAACCCGCCCAGAACGGGCGCAGTTATCGCCTCGACGATTTCGAGGGACCGCTCGACCTTCTCCTCTTCCTGATCAAGAAGAACGAGGTGAGCGTATACGATATCCCCATAGCCTCCATTACCGAGCAGTTTTTGGCCTGGCTCGCCGAGGCCGAGGGAGTCAGCCTCGACGACCTGACCGAGTTCTATACGCTCGCCGCGACGCTCCTATACATAAAGAGCCGGATGCTCTTGCCGGTTGAGATAGACCTTACCGACGAGATAGAGGATCCGAGGCGTGACCTTGTCGAGAAGCTCATAGAGTACCAGAAGTTCAAGAAGCTATCTGAGCTCATGGAGAAGAAGGAGCTCGAGGTCGAATGGACCATCGAGCGCACGAAGATGCAGCGAGCCCTTCCCTTCGCCGAGGAAGAGGAGCTGTGGGATAAGATCGACGTCTGGGACCTGTTAAAATCGTTCTCCGGCCTAATGGGAGGCATGTCGAGCGAGCGCATTATCGACATGTATGAAGAAGTATCCATTAACGAGAAGACTGCGCTCATACACGAGCTGCTCGACGCGAGGGAATCGTTCGCCTTCCATGACCTGATCACGAGGCCGGGTTCCACGCTCGATATCGTCTGCGCGTTCCTCGCGCTACTCGAGGCGGTAAAGTACCGCGTTATCTCAATTCATCAGCATCGCCTGTTCGGCGATATCCAGATACGACGACACGAAAAGCGGAGTAAAGATGGATCTGAATCTTGACCGCGAGGCGGCTATCCTCGAGACGATACTCTTCCTAGAGTCCGAGCCGCTGGACCACGCGGCGCTCGCGAGGATTAGCGGCCTAGGCAAGGAATTAGTAGAGGCCGCGCTAGAGCATCTCAAGGAGACTCTGGCCGCCCCCGGCCATGGGCTCGAATTGGCCGAGATGGGCGGCGGATGGATGCTAGCACCAAAGCGCGATCTATGGGAGACGCTCAAGGACAGGTACGGCCGCAAGAACGATCAGAAACTTTCGCGCGCGGCGATGGAGACGCTTTCGATCATAGCGTATTCCCAGCCCGTGACGAGGGCGGAGGTCGAGGCCATACGAGGCGTCGCGGCCGATACCATGATACGTTTCCTGCTCGACAAGGGGTTCATCAAGGAAGTCGGCAAGAAAGACTCTCCGGGCAAGCCGATCCAATACGGCACCACGAAGGATTTCCTGAAATTCTTCCGACTGGGCAGCATCTCGGACCTGCCGAAGCTTGGCGAGCTAGAACGGGACCGCTTCGAGCTCGAGGATAGCGAATGAGCGGCGAGACCGCCGAGCCGGAGCCCGGGATCGAGCGAGGCGTTAGGATCCAGGTCCTCATCGCCAGGGCCGGCATCGCGTCGAGGAGAGCCGCCGAAGGCCTCGTAAGCGCGGGCAGGGTCAGGCTCAACGGGAAGACCGTCACCGAGCTAGGGGCGCGCGCCTTGCCGAGCGACATCCTCCTCGTCGACGGCAAGCCGGTCGTGGCCGAGAAGCGCCTGCATTACCTGGCCCTCAACAAGCCCCCGGGATACCTATGCGCCATGAGCGACGAATTCGGCCGGCCCCTCGCGGCGTCCCTGTTCAAGCCGCAGATAGCCGAGAGGGTCTACAACGTCGGGCGCCTCGACCTCGATTCGTGCGGCCTTATCATTTTCACTAACGACGGGACGTTCGCCGCCAAGGTGGGCCATCCGTCCTCCGGACTAGTCAAGGAATACGACGTAGAGGCCGACAAGCGCGTCCCTAACGGCTTCGGAGAACGGTTCGAGGCGGGGATAGAGTCGGACGGTGAGATGTTGAAGGCCCATAGGGCGATAATAACGGGCGAGCGCCGCTTAACCGTGAGGCTCGTCGAAGGAAAGAACAGGGAGATCCGAAGGGCCCTCGAATCCGCGGGGCTAAAGGCCGTAGTGCTCAGGCGGGTCGCCATAGGCCCGGTCCGCCTCGGGGACCTCCCCGAGGGGCGTTGGCGCCCGATCTCTTCAGAAGAGCGTTCCGCGTTGATACATGGAGGAGCATAGATGATAGTGGCGATGGACGGCCCCGCCGGGACCGGCAAGAGCACAATAGCGCGGATGGTCGCCGAGAAGAACGGCTTCACCTATATCAACTCGGGTAGCCTCTACCGCGCAATTACCTTAGGCGCCATACGCTCGTCGGTCCCCATGGCCGACGAGGCCGCGATGGTCGCGTTCGCCGAATCGGTCCGGCTCTCGTACGCCGCCGGCAGGCTGCTCCTCGACGGCGCGGACGTCGAGGGGGACCTGCGCGGCGCGGAGGTCGACGCGAACGTCGCCCAGGTATCCTCGATCGTTCCCGTAAGGCGCGTCGTCAATAGGATAGTGCGCGCCCTTGGCGCGGGCATGGACGCCGTCGTCGAGGGCCGGGATATTTGCACCGTCGTATTCCCGGAGGCGGAGGTCCAGATCTATATAGACGCGACCGTCGACGCGCGGGCGAAACGACGTTTCGAGCAGGGCACGAGCGACTTAAGTCTTGAAGACATAAAGAAGAATATCGAGATGCGCGATCGGATCGATACGAATAAAGCCGAAGGCAGCCTTAAAAAATCGCCTAAAGCCTTCTATTTAGATACATCGCACTTGACCATAGATCAAGTTTATGACATTGTGAACACGAAAATTCAACAGCAAGGGAACCGTATGGGCAAGGAAGTGGAAATGGGCGCGGTCGCTCCCTCCGACGACAGCATCCAGACACAGTTACAGGAACAGTATCTAAAAACCATGAACCACCTGGAAGAGGGCGACCTCGTCGAGGGACAGGTGGTACAGGTCGCCAGCGACTGCGTATTCGTAGACGTCGGCGCCAAGAGCGAAGGCAAGATCCCGCTCTCCGAATTCACCGAGCCGCCGAAAGTCGGCGACACCGTCACCGTCGTCCTCATGAAGAAAGAGACGCGGTCCGGGGAAACATACGTTTCCAAGTCCAAGGCCGACGAGAAGGTTCATTGGCGGAACGTCCAGAACGCCCACAAGAACCACGAGACGGTCGAGGGCGTGATCGAGAAGGAAATCAAGGGCGGCTTCGAGGTTAGCCTCGGTTACGGCCTTCGCGCGTTCCTTCCCGTCTCCAAGGCCGACGTCCAGCGAGTAGAGAAGGGCGACTACCTCATCAAGGTCAAGTCCAAGTTCTACATCGAGCGGCTGTATTCGGAGAAGCGCGTAAATATCGTCGTCAACCGACGAGAATACCTAGAAGAGGAGATCAAGGTCCGAAGGGACGCGTTCTTCTCCTCGATCCAGATCGGCGACATCGTCAAGGGCGCGGTCAAGAGCTTTACGAGCTTCGGCGCCTTCATCGATCTCGGCGGTTTCGACGGCCTGCTCCATATCAACGATATGAGCTGGGGCCATGTGACCAAGCCTAAGGACTTCGTGAAGAAGGGCCAGGAGATCGAGCTCAAGGTGATAAAGATCGACCCCGAGGAGGGCCGTATCAACCTGTCGCTCAAGCATTTCTCCCAGGATCCGTGGGAGACCTTCGAGGAGCGCTATCACCTGGACGCCGTCGTCAACGGCACGGTCACCAAGCTTACCGATTACGGCGCCTTCATCGAGCTCGAGGACGGCATCGAGGGCCTCGCCCATATCTCCGAGTTCTCGTGGGTCAAGCGCGTGAAGCGCCCTGACGAGATGCTCAAGGTCGGCGACGGCGTCGAGTGCATGATACTCGGCTACGACCTCGACCAGCAGAAGGTGTCGCTTGGCCTCCGCCAGGTTCACGAGAATCCATGGACGACAATCGACGACCGCTATCCGGTCGGCATGCGCCTAACCAAGAAGGTCGTCAAGATCACCGCCTCGGGAGCCTTCGTGGAGCTCGAGGACGGTATCGACGGCTTCCTGCCCGCCGAGGAGCTATCCTGGACGAAGAAGGTGCGCAACGCCGGATCCGAGATCCAGGTCGGCGAGGAGATCGACGTCATGGTGATCGAGAACCAGCCGAACGACCACAGCATCAGGCTGTCCGTCCGCAGGCTCTCGGACGACCCCTGGCAGGCCTTCTCCGGCACCTACCGCGTAGGCTCCGTGCTCGAGGGGACCGTTTCCTCGATCACCGACTTCGGCGTCTTCGTCAAGGTCCCCGGCGAGATCGAGGGCTTGGTCAACAAGTCCAACCTCAGCGCCAACCGCGACGAGGAATACGAGGTCGCGGTCAAGAAGTACGAAGTAGGATCACCCATAAAGGTGGTAATAACCGAACTCAGCCCGGAGCGCCAGAAGCTCTCCCTGTCGGTGCGCGACCTCGAGCGCAAGCAGCAGCAGGCTGAGCTGTCCCGCTTCATGGACGAGGGCTCCTCGAACGAGGGCTTCACCCTCGGCGACCTGCTCAAGGAGAAGAAGGACATCTCTCGCAAGAACGACTAAGATGTTTGAACGTATAGATCCCGAGAAGTTCGAAACGCTGCTCGAGATCAATACGCTCATCAACTCGAATTACGGAGACGCCACGTCGCTCCTGACTCAGATCCTTGAGTCGGCGACGCGGCTAACCGCCGGCGAGGCCTCTTCGCTGATCCTGAAGAACGAAGAGGACGGAAAGCTGTACTTCGAGATAGCGCTCGGCCCCAAGGGCCGGGACGTCAAGAAGTTCAGCCTCAACCCCGGAGAGGGGATCGCCGGCTGGGTAGCCGACCACGGCCAGTCGCTGATCGTCAACGACGTCGAGACCGACTCCCGCTTCTACGGCGATATATCCAAGTCCATCGACTTCCCTACCTACAGCATACTCGCCGTCCCCATGATAGTCCGCGAGAAATGCGTAGGCCTCTTCGAGATAATCAACAAGAAGGATAAGAAATACTTCACTCAATCCGACCTGCAGTGGCTCGAGATATTCGCGGTCCAGGCGGCCATCGCGATCGAGAACGCGAAGTACCTTGAGAAGGCCCGCGAGGAGATCGGGTACCTTCGGGACCAGATCTCGGCCGACAAGGGCTACCACGTCCTCATAGCCAAGAGCCCGGTCATAGTGGAGAAGCTCGACCTGATCGAGCGCGTCGCGAAGACAGACTCCTCCGTGCTGATACTCGGCGAATCGGGCGTAGGCAAGGAACTGATCGCCGAGCAGGTTCATCTCCGCTCTAATAGGAAGAATCGGCCCTTCGTCCGCGTCAACTGCGCGGCCCTGCCCGAGGGCCTCCTGGAGAGCGAGCTGTTCGGCCACGTCAAGGGGGCCTTCACGGACGCCGTGCAGAATAGGCGAGGGCGCTTCGAGCTCGCCGACGGCGGGACGATATTCCTGGACGAGATAGGCGACCTGCCCCTAAAGCTGCAGTCAAAACTGCTGCGAGTGCTCCAGCAGAAGACGTTCGAGCGGGTCGGTTCGAGCGACACCGTCAGCGTGGACGTCCGCATCGTCGCCGCGACCAATAGGGATATCGACGCGCAGGTGAAGCGGGGGGAATTCAGGAGCGACCTTTACTACCGCCTGAACGTCCTTCCCATCTACGTGCCGCCGCTTCGCCAGCGCAAGGAAGACATAGTGGCGCTCGCGGACTTCTTCCTGAAGAAATTCGGCAGGGAGACCAAGAAGCAGTTCTCCGGATTCACGGACCAGGCGATCGAGCAGATGCTGTCGTATCCTTGGCCGGGCAACGTACGGGAGCTGGAGAACGCCGTCGAGCGCGCTGTCGTCATCGCGAAGGAAAAGGTCATAGGCGCCCGAGACCTCCTCATAGGCGACATCGCGACGGGGCAGGACGAGTACAGGGGGAAGAACCTCAAGGACGCCCTCACGATATTCAAGAAGCACTTCATAGCGAGCGCCCTGGACGAGCACCAATGGAACCAGACGGAGACGTCAAAGGTCCTGGATATTCAAAGAACGTATCTCTCCAGATTGATCAAAGAACTAGGCATAGCAAACCCTAAGGAGTAAGCACGACATGAGCTCTAAGGAAATCGGTTCCAAGGCCGCCGCGCAGGCAAGCCCCAAGGAAGAAACGACAGTCACCGAGCGGCTGAACCATTTTTTACGTTCCAATAGAAGGACGCTACAGGTCCTGGGCGTCGCGGTGATCGCGATCGTCGTAGGGCTGGGAGTATATTCTCTCGTATCGAGCAACGTCCTCGCGAAATCCACGCTCGCCCTCGAGGCGCTCGAGGATGGGTACAAGGACTTCGAGGCGCTTACGGAGACGGAGAAGTCATCGAAGGGCGCCGAGCTCGTCGCGGAGGCCGACGCGATCGCGGCCAAGTACGGCAAGAGCTACGCCGCCGCGAGCGCCGCGATGCTGAAGGCTCAGCTGCTATTCGCGA
>Ga0180008_1001082_pt1 | contig 18319 bp, 20 predicted proteins | sample MM_PW_MetaG_FD_121121 | JGI IMG/M metagenome (GOLD analysis project Ga0180008, IMG submission 121121) | Groundwater microbial communities from the Aspo Hard Rock Laboratory (HRL) deep subsurface site, Sweden - MM_PW_MetaG | ecosystem: Environmental > Aquatic > Deep subsurface > Groundwater...
ATCGCATGCTGACCCTGGGAAATATCTTTGTGCTGATGCTGCTGGCGGCGGCTGCCGCCTGGGTGTGGCACAACCACGGCCTGCGCGAGCGGGCGCTGGAGAGGGTCAAACAGCATTGCGCCAAGCTCGACATCGAACTGCTCGACGGTGCCGTGGCCTTGAAACGCATCGGTTTCGTCAAGGACGCCAACGGGCGTCGGCGCTTGGCGCGGGTCTACAATTTCGAGTTCACCGTGACCGGCGAAGCCCGCCATCCCGGCACCATCACCCAATTTGGCGCCCACAGTGCACAGATCGAGCTGGCCCCCTACCCGTTTGAAATAAAGACGCCACCGCCTAGCGCCGAAGTGATTGAACTGAGCCAGTGGCGCCAGGAGCACGGCAAGAGCCGTCACTGACGGCAAGCGGCCAGGGCTTGTTGCAAGACCGCCACGGTTTGCTCCTCACTGAAGATCAGTTCGATACGCGAGTCCCGGCGCCATTCACTGGGTTGCCAGGTGAGCGGGGTGTTATCCACAGCGTTGGCCGAAACCCAGCCATCGGCGCTGTGAATGACCAGTTTGGCACGGCGCCAGTCCAGGCCCTGCAACCATTGGCGCAACAGCGTGGGGTCGAACTGCTGGCTCGGGTGCCAGCGCCAACCAATGCTCCACGCGCCTTCCTGAGCCTGATGCAGGCAAATCGGCACGCACGGATCACTCCAGATTGCCGGGATTTGCGCCAACGCCTTGGGCATTTGAACGTTATCCACAGCCGCCTCGGCCTGCGCGTCCAACCCCGGCAGCCGGGCCAGTGGCAACTGCGCCTGCCGGGTCCAGTAGACCTCGCTGGCCGGCAGCGCCCTTTCGATCGCAGTACGTTGTGCGGCGTCCAGCCCCTCATCCTTGTTCAACAGCAGTAACCCGGCGCTGGCCAATGCGTCGTGTTGCGCGTCGGGCAACGGTCTGCCCGCCGCCAGTGCCTGGGCATCGAGTACCAATACACAAGGCTGGACGGCCAGCACGGTTTGCCAGGGTGCCTGGCGCAACTGCGCAAGCAATTGCGCCGGGTGCCCCAACCCCGAGGGTTCGATAAACAGCCGGTCCGGCTGGGCCTTACGCAGCAGACGGCCCAGACCTACCTGGAATGGCGCACCGTTCACACAACACAAACAGCCACCGGCCACTTCGCCGAGGGCAATGCCGTCGTCATCCAGGGTCAGCAGCGCAGCGTCCAGGCCAATCTGCCCGAACTCGTTGATCAACACCGCCCAGCGCTCGTCGGGCGGACGCTGGCTGAGCAGGTGCTTGATCAAGCTGGTCTTGCCAGCCCCCAACGGGCCGGCAATCACATGGGTGGGAATATTCTGCAACATCGTGGACATTATTCAGGCCGTGTAGAGACGCTTGATCCTACCCGGTTATGCCAACCAATCCAGCGTCAGAATCAGCCGCCGTTCATTGGCGGCCAACGCCGGTGAACGATGAATCAAGCCGTAGCCTTCATTGCCGCGCCACTTTTCGCCCTTGAGCAGGGCGACTTCGCCACAGTGGATCTGCTCGATACGCTCACTGGGCTGCACGTCCGCCTGGCCCAACTGGCGACGGTCCATTCCCCCTTCACGCAGCCACTGACTGCCAATGCCAGCGTAGGTGGTGATCAAGCGCACGGGCACATGGTCGACGTGAAAGCGCGGGCACATGGCCTTGTCTAACAGCCTCAGCCGCACGCCAATGCGCTTGGCCCCCAACAGGCAGGCAAAGGCGCTGACCAGCCAAGCCACATCGGCGATAAACCCGTCGTAGCCCTCAAGATCACGGCAGCCTGCAGCCAGGCCCTGCAAGTTGGGCTCAGCCTCTTCGCTGTCCAACTCCACCACCAGCGACTCTGCCAGCGGCTCGTCCAGCGAGACCAACAAGGCGCCAAATTCAGCGATGTGCAGTGGCAGCCGGCGCTGCCACAACGCCAGGTTGACGCCGTTATCCAGGATGTCGGCCAGCGCCAGCGGGGTTTCCCCACGGGTCTGGCGAATGACCGGGCGCAGTTGAATCACAGGTGCCAGCATCAGGCGGCAGCCTCCTCGTACCAAGGGCCAAAAGGATCGACCAGCAGGCGCCAACCTTCGACGCCCAAGGCCATTTCATCATCCGTCAGCAGGCACGCATCCAGTTCGGCGCGCAGCTGCGCAAAATCGATGTTCTGCCCGATAAACACCAGTTCCTGGCGGCAATCGCCGGTGCTCAGTTGCCAGTTGCCCATGATCGCCGCGACGCTTTCCGGGTCCTCGGGCCATTGGCCCTTGGGCACAAAGCGCCACCAGCGACCGGCAAAACCATGGCGCATCAGGCCACCGGCCTGGGACCAACTGCCGGCGTCGCGGTGCTTGCTGGCCAGCCAGAAAAACCCTTTGGAGCGCAGCAGCTTGCCGTTGCTCCACGGGCGGTCGATAAAGTCGAAAAACCGCTGGGGATGAAATGGCCGGCGTGCACGATAGGCTGTGGAGGCGATGCCATACTCCTGCGTCTCCGGCACATGTTCGCCGCGCAGCTCCTGTAACCAGCCCGGTGCCTGGGCCGCGCGCTCGAAATCAAAACGCCCGGTGTTGAGGATCTCGGCCAACGGCACTTCGCCCATCACCATGGGAATAATGCGTGCCTGGGCATTCAGGCGCTCCAGGATGGCCATCAGCTCTTCACGCTCATGGCTGCCGATCAGGTCGATCTTGCTGATCAGAATGACGTCGGCAAACTCAATCTGTTCGATCAGCAGGTCGGTGATCGAGCGCTCATCCTCCTCGCCCAGGGTTTCGCCCCGGGATGCCAGGCTTTCGGCAGCCTGGTAATCAAGCAGGAAGTTCATGCCATCGACCACCGTGACCATGGTGTCAAGCCGTGCAACGTCCGCCAGGCTCTGGCCATTTTCATCGCGAAAGGTGAAGGTTTCGGCCACTGGCAGCGGCTCGGAAATACCGGTGGATTCGATCAGCAGGTAATCGAACCGGCCATCCCTGGCGAGTTTTCCTACCTCGACCAGCAAGTCTTCACGCAAGGTGCAGCAGATGCAGCCGTTGCTCATTTCGACCAGTTTTTCTTCCGCGCGATTGAGGCTGACGTCGCGCTGGACCTCGCCGCCGTCAATGTTGATTTCGCTCATGTCGTTGACGATCACCGCCACTCGCAGGTTTTCGCGGTTGCGCAGGACATAATTGAGCAGCGTGCTTTTACCGGCGCCGAGAAATCCGGACAGTACGGTAACGGGTAGACGGTCGGTCATCAGGGGTTCCTCATCAGGGTGGCCGGTCAAATCGCCCGTTGGTGGCGTTCGCGCAGCTCTTCACGTTCTTTGGCTTCGATACACAGGGTGGCCGTCGGCCGCAGCAACAGGCGCTTGAGGCCGATCGGCTCGCCCGTTTCGCGGCACCAGCCGTATTCACCACGGGCCAGCAGCTCCAGGGCTTCATCGATCTTGTCCAGCAGCTTCTTTTCCCGCTCCAGCAGGCGCAGTTGCCAGTGGCGCTGTTCTTCGGCGCTGCCGACATCGGCAGGATCGCTGCTGGGTTCCTGCTCACGCAGCACTATGAACTCGGCGTCGATGCGTGTTTGCAAGTCAGAGCGCTGGGCCAACAGCAGCTCGCGGAAAAAAGCTTGCTGGGACTCATTCATGTAATCAGCAGGTGGCTGGGCGAGCAGGTCTTGTTCAGTCATCAGGGCGGTTCACGGGTCAGGCTGTGTTTTTATGTTATAGTATAACAATACAAATAAGCCAATCCCCTCTTGCCCAACACGACGAAGGGCGCAATCCTTGAGCCCCTCCCCATCCCGAGAAGCGCGATGAGATACCTGTTGTACGGCGTGTTGCTACTGACGGCGGCCCAAGCCAATGCTCAGGTGCCCAGCATGCTGGCCACCTGCACCCGCAGCGCCACCCTGTTGGCCTGCATCGATGCTCAGGGCAATGCCTACAGTGTGGCGACCGCAGGTAACATCACGTATTTGCGCGGGTTCGAGGTGATCGGCAAACGCTACTGGGCACAGACCAACAGCCGCTATGGCCAGCTGACGTTCTTTACCGGGCTGGCTTCCGACGGCGAGGCGTGGGTCGGCTACACGCGGCGGGTGGGCTGGACCACGATCAACCGGTTTTCCAGCTCCGGCGGCGCCAGCGCCAAATTCACTTGCAGTCGGATCAGTGGTTGCTAGGCCTGGCCTTTCTTCTGCTCCTGGGCCCAGGCCATATAACTGTTGATCGGTGGATTTTTCTGGAAGTAGCGCTGCAACCCTTCAAACAGGCCATCGGCGATTGCCTGTTGATGGCGCACGGTGACCAGCCGCTGGCTGTCCCGGGCGTTGGAGATAAAGCCGGTTTCCACCAGGATCGACGGCACGTCCGGCGACTTGAGAACCGCAAACCCAGCCTGCTCTACGCGCTTTTGATGCAACGTGGTGATGCCCGCCAGGCTGCCCAGTATGGTAGTGCCCAGTTGCAGGCTGGCGGCCAGGGTGGCGCTCATCGACATATCGAGGATGACCCCGGCGAGCATCGGGTCCTTGTCCTTGAGGTTGAGCAGACTGGTGGCACCCAGCAGGTCAGCGCCGTTTTCCCGCTGCGCCATGAAGCGTGCGGTCGCCGACGTGGCACCGCCTTCGGACAAGGCATACACCGAAGCCCCTGATGCGCTCAGCCGTGGTGCCGCATCCGCGTGCACCGAAATAAACATATCGGCCTTGTAGCGGCGGGCAATCTCCACCCGTTTGCGCAGCGGTACAAAGAAGTCATCGTTGCGTACCAGCTTCACGGTAAAGCCCTTCTCGCGTTTGAGCCGCTTGGCCAGCAACCGGGAAATCGCCAGTACGACATCTTTTTCCCGCTCACCTTTGGCACCCACGGCGCCGGGGTCCTTGCCACCATGGCCTGGGTCGACCACGACGATGATGTCGCGCTTGGGGTGAGCACTATCCAGCGGCGCCTGGCTGGGGCGACTGAGCAAATCCAGCACCAGGCGATGCCCCTGCCCATCCTGGGGTGGCAGGACAAAGCTGTTGAGCTGCATCGGCTGTACCAGATCGAGGACGATACGTGTGTCGCCCGTGCCGTGGCGCCCGGAGCGAATCGCGGTAATGCCACTGTTGGCCAGGGCCAATTGGCTGAAATCACCGCTCAGGCCGGCACCGCTCATATCGATGATCAGCCGCTCGGGCGCGCTCAAAGAAAAAGTCTTGTAACTCACCGGGCCGCTGAGATCGAACACCAGGCGTAACTTGTCATTCGAGCGCCACAGGCGCGCATTGCGAATCTGCGTCGCACTCACCGTAAAAGGTAACGAAAACACGGCGCTGGCCAGCAGCAAGTTAAGAAGTTGACGTCTGTGCATGACACTCACCGCAGAAAAATAATCGTCGCCTTAATTGTTATACTATAATATGTCGATTTATTGCCAACGATGGATCTGCTTATGAATGCGCTGACTCTGCCGGATATCGCCGCGCAGGCTTCTCGCCAAGCCTTGCCACTCGACTGGGTGGGCATGTGCGGCATTGCCCTCCCCATCCTGCTCGACGGCAAGCGCTTAAGCGCCACAGCCGATGCAGGGGTGAGCCTGGACGACGGTGAAGCGCGGGGCATTCATATGTCGCGCTTGTACCTGGCGCTGGAAATGCTTGAGCAACACGAGCTGCAACCGGCACTGCTGCGTCAGGTGCTGCAGGGCTTTCTCGATAGCCATGAAGGTTTATCGAACAGTGCGTACCTGCGGATTCATACCGACTTGCTGCTCAAACGCCCGGCGTTGGTCAGCCCGTTGGCCGGTTGGAAGAGCTATCCGGTGAGCATCGAAGCACGCCTGGAAAACCAGATGTTCCACGTGGAACTAAAAATTGACGTTACTTACTCCTCGACTTGCCCCTGCTCGGCTGCCCTCGCCAGGCAGTTGATTCAGCAGCAATTTATCAATGACTTCACTAACACGTCGCTGCAACACGAAGACGTGTTGACCTGGCTTGGCAGCGTCAAAGGGATTGTTGCCACGCCCCACAGTCAACGCAGCCATGCTCAAGTATGGGTTCATCTACAGCCCGACCAACCCACGCTGCCACTGACGGCTTTGATCGACCACGTTGAAGCGGCCCTCGGCACCGCCGTACAAACCGCCGTCAAACGTGCCGATGAACAAGCCTTTGCCTTGGCCAACGGCCAGAACCTGATGTTCTGTGAAGACGCTGCCCGGCGTCTGAACCTGGCGCTGCAACATTCGGATGCCGTACAAGCCTTTCACCTCAAAGTCATCCACGCCGAAAGCCTGCACGCCCACGATGCCGTGGCCGAAAGCCGTTGGACGAGGACCACCGCGTGATCCGCTGTAAAGCGCTGCGCTGGGGCGCTCCGGGCCAACCGCTGACACCGGCCACTGATATCGAACTGGGCAAAGGCAGCTTGACTGGCGTCATCGGCGCTAACGGGTCGGGTAAAAGCAGCTTGTTGAAAGTCATCGCTGGCCTGCAAAAACCCCTGGCCGGCCAGGTCACGCTGGATGTTCCACGGCGCGGTGGCCTGTCGTTCCTGGCACAGCAACAACACTTGGACCGGCAATTCCCCATCAGCCTGCAGGAACTGGTAGCCGCAGGTTTCTGGGGCGCAAAACACTCACCGCAACAACGCAGCCAACGCCTGCAAACGGTACTGGAAGACTGGTGCCTCAATGGCCTGGAGCAACGCCCCCTGATGGCCCTTTCCGGCGGCGAATTGCAACGTGCCCTGCTCGCGCGCCTGAGCCTGACCGAAGCGCCGGTGTTGTTGCTCGATGAACCCCATGCCGCGCTGGATGAACAAGGCCAGGCGCTACTGTGGAAACACATCCACACCTGGCATGCCGAAGGCCGCACCGTGTTGGTGGTCTGCCATAACTTGGCCGCTGTACGCCAACATCTGCCGCAGGCACTGCAGATCAAAAGCAGCGGCTGTGTACTGGCGCCAAGCACGCAGCTGATCCTTCAACAGCCTCAGATGCAGGTCGCCTGATGCACCTTGCCGCCCAACTGTGGATGCCCTTCAACGACTTCGTCTTTATGCGCCGCGCCCTGCTCGGTGGCCTGCTGCTGGCCTGTAGCACCGCGCCCCTGGGGGTGTTCCTGATCCTGCGGCGCATGAGCCTGATCGGTGATGCGGTGGCCCACGGCATCCTGCCCGGCGCCGCACTGGGCTTCTGGTTTGCCGGCCTGAGCCTGCCGGCCCTGACCCTCGGCGGCCTCGGTGCCGGTCTGGGCATGGCCGGCCTCGCCGCGTGGATCACCCGCCGCACCGGCCTGCGCGAAGACGCCAGCCTGGCGGCGATTTACCCGATTTCCCTGGCCGCTGGCGTACTGATCCTCGGCCTTGCCGGCAAGCGCCTGGACCTGCTGCACCTGCTGTTCGGCTCAGCGCTGGCGGTAGACGGCCCGACATTGACCGGCATGCTGTGGGTCTGCAGCTTGAGCCTGATTGCCCTGGCACTGATCTACAGGCTGCTGGTGCTGGACACCCTCGACCCGCTGTTCCTGCAAACCGTCAGCCGCCTCGGGCCATTGGCCCATGGGGTATTCCTGACCCTGGTGGTGTTGAACCTGGTGGTCGGTTTCCAGGCCATCGGCGCCTTGATGGTGGTCGGCCTGATGATGTTGCCCGCGGCGGCGTCACGCTTCTGGAGCCGGCGGCTGCCGACATTGATTGCCGTCTCGGCCGTGCTGGGAAGCCTCTCGGTGTGGCTTGGCCTGTTGCTGTCGTTCCATTACTCGCTGCCCAGCGGCCCCGCGATTGTGCTGGTAGCTGGCGGCTTGTACCTGCTGTCCGTGGTGTTCGGGCCGGTCCATGGCTTGCTGCGCCGCCCGCCCTTGCTCACATCCCAATGAGGTGTTTTCCAATGCGCGCTCTACTCGTGCTGTTCAGCGTCCTGCTGCCGCTGTCGTTCGCCACGGCCCAGGACAAGCTCCAGGTGGTCAGCAGTTTCAGCATTCTCGCCGACATGACCCGCCAGGTCGGCGGCGAGCATATCCAGCTCAGCAATATGGTCGGCCCCGACGCCGATGCCCATACCTACGAGCCATCTCCGGACGATGCCAAGGCGCTGCTCAAGGCCCGAGTCATCATCAAGAACGGCCTGGGCTTCGAACCCTGGCTCGATCGCCTGATTACCAGCACCGAAACCCACGCCAGCGTGGTCAACGCCAGCAAAGGCGTAATCGCCCGCACCCTGGACGAAGGTGGCAACAAGATCCCCGATCCCCACGCCTGGCACAACCTGGCCAACGCCGAAATCTACGTCAACAACATCACCCAGGCATTGATCAGCGCCGATCCGGCCAACAAGGCCGACTATCAACGTAACAGCCAGGCGTACCTGCAAAAAATCTACCGCCTGCTGGCTGAAGCCAAAGCCAAGTTTGCCGTGCTGCCCGCAGGCAATCGACGCATCGTCACCTCCCATGACGCCTTCGGCTATCTGGGCCAGGCCTACGGTATCGACTTCATGGCCCCCCAAGGTTTATCCACCGAGCGCGAACCCTCGGCTGCCGAAGTCGCTGCGTTGATCACCCAGATCCGCCAGGCCCACGTCAAAGCGGTGTTTATGGAAAACATCAAGGATGCGCGGCTGCTCAAACAGATTGCCGAGGAAAGCGGCGCCCATATCGGCGGCACGTTGTACTCCGATGCGCTGGCTGCCAAAGGCCCGGCCAGCACTTTCACCGGGCTGTTCGAGTACAACCTCAACACCTTGTACAACGCCTTGGGCACGCCATGACGCTGTCGATGCTTGAGCTCGAAGGCGCCGCTGGGGGCAGCCGCTTTCCCCTGGCCCAGGTACTGGATGCCTTGCCGTGGAACAGTGACGGCCTGATCGCGGCCATCGCCCAGCAACACCGCAGCGGCGAAGTATTGATGCTGGCCTGGATGAACCGCCAGGCCCTCGACGAGACCCTCGCCAGCGGCCGGGTCTGTTACTGGTCGCGCTCCCGCCAGCGCTTATGGCGCAAGGGTGAAAGCTCAGGTCACCGGCAGCGGTTGATCGAAGCACACCTGGACTGCGACGGCGATGCCGTGTTGCTGATCGTCGACCAACAAGGCCCGGCCTGCCACACCGGCCGGCCAACCTGCTTTTACAACGCCATTGAAGAAGACCAGGTGCATATCCTCACCGCGCCCCTCAAGGAACCTGCTGCATGATCCGCAAGAACCCCTCCGGCGACCTGCCGGTCATTGCCGAGTCAGCCTACGTCGATAAAACCGCGATCATCTGCGGCAAAGTGGTGATCGGCGAAAATGTATTCGTCGGCCCCTATGCGGTGATCCGCGCCGATGAAGTCAACGCTGATGGTGCCATGGACCCGATCACCATTGGTGCCAACTCCAATATCCAGGATGGTGTGGTGATCCACTCAAAATCCGGCGCAGCGGTGACCATCGGCGAGTTCAGTTCCATCGCCCACCGCTCGATCGTCCACGGCCCCTGCACCGTCGGCGACCGGGTGTTTATCGGTTTCAACAGCGTGCTGTTCAATTGCGTGGTCGGCGATGGTTGTGTGGTACGGCACAACTCGGTGGTCGATGGTCGCGACTTGCCCGCTGCTTTCTACGTACCCTCCACCACCCGCATCGGCCCCAACACCGACCTCTCGCAATTCCCGCCAGTGAGCGTCAGCGCGTCGGAGTTTTCCGAAGACGTGGCGCGCACCAATGTCGACCTGGTGCGCGGCTATAAAGCCCTGCAAAACGAGTTCTGAACATGAGCCGCCTGCTGATCCGCAATGCCCGCCTGGTGAATGAAGGGCAAGAGTTCGACGCCGACGTGCTGGTCGCCAACGGCCGTATCGAAAAAATCGCCAACAGTATCGAAGGGCAAAACGCGCTCGTCGAAATCGACGCGCAAGGCCAATGGCTGCTGCCGGGGATGATCGACGACCAGGTGCATTTTCGCGAACCGGGCGCGCCGGACAAAGGCAGTTTCTACAGCGAATCCCGCGCCGCGGTGGCCGGTGGCATTACCAGTTTCATGGACATGCCTAACACCCAGCCGGCGACCTTGAACCTGGAAGCACTGGCCGACAAAAAACGTCGTGCGGCCCTGCACTCGGTGGCCAACTATGGTTTTCACTTTGGTGTCAGCAACGACAACCTCGACACGGTGGCCGCCCTCGATCCTCGGGAAGTTGCCGGGGTCAAAGTGTTCATGGGGGCTTCCACCGGCAATCTGCTGGTGGATGATCCGAGGGTTCTGGAGCGCCTGTTTGCCGAGGTGCCGACCCTCCTCCTGGCGCATTGCGAGCACACGCCCAGCATCCAGGCCAATGAGCAACGTTTGAGAAACCGTTTCGGCGAGGCGATCCCCGCCGTCGCCCACCCGCTGATTCGCGACGCCGAAGCCTGCTATCGCTCCTCGTCCCTGGCCGTAGAACTGGCGCAGCGTCACGGCACGCGCCTGCATGTATTGCACCTGACCAGCGCCCGGGAACTGCCACTGTTCGAAGATAAACCGCTGGCGGAAAAACGCATCACCGCCGAAGTCTGCCTGCATCACCTGTTGTTCGATGACCGCGACTACGCGCGCCTTGGCCACCAGATCAAATGCAACCCGGCGATCAAGACCCGGGCCGACCGGGATGCCCTGCGCCTGGCACTGTTGAGCAACCGGCTGGATGTGATCGGCACCGACCATGCACCTCACACCTGGGAGCAAAAACAGCGGCCCTACCGTGAGGCTCCGGCAGGATTGCCCCTGGTGCAACATGCACTGCCAGCGCTCATGGAGTTGGTGGCCGACGGCCTGTTGCCGCTGACGATGCTGGTGGCCAAAACCAGTCATCGCGTCGCCGACCTGTTCGCCATTCCCGACCGGGGTTACCTGCGCGAGGGCTACTGGGCCGACCTGGTGCTGATCAAGCCCGAACCCCACGGCAAGCCGGTAAGCAGCCAGCCGATCCTGGCTCGTTGTGGGTGGACGCCGTTTGCCGAGCGCAGCTTTCGCCACAGTGTCAGCACCACGTTGGTATCGGGGCACCTGGCTTGGCATGACGGTCAGATAATCGACAGTTGCCAGGGGCTGCCCCTGCACTTTTTGCGTTGACCCAAATGCGTAGGAGCCGGCAAGTCGGCTCCTACAAGGGATGTTTCAGGCGCGAGGTTTTACCGTGCCGCAGTCGCTGCCCAGCCACTGGGCTTGAGTGTCGAGGCTGCCATTCTGCTGGATACCGGTGGCATTGAAGGTGCCGTTGACTGTGGTGGTGAACGCCTTCTGGCTCTGGAACGTCGCCACACCAGAACCCTGGGCTTTCGGGCAGCTGAAGCGGAACTTCCACTGGTTACCGGTCTTGTCCGTCACCTCTTGCTTGCAACCCGATTGCGGGTCGGTCAGCGGGATGGAATCGGTGGCGACCTGAGCCGGTGTCAGGCACACCTGCACGCCCTTGCCGGCCATGGTGATGCCTTGTTTTTCCAGCATGGCGCGCTGTTCCGGGGTCATCTGTTGCTTCAGTTGACCGAGGATCAACGACAAGTCCGGCAGGCTCTGGTTATCGACTTTCATGTTGCTGGTGGTCAATTCCCACAAGCCCGGCGCCAACATCTGCGCCTGCGCTGCCACAGGCAGCGTCAAACCAACAACCATGGCCAAACCAAGCAGACGAGCATTCATCGGGTAACTCCTGGGTAATTGTTGGCGTTAGACGTCGCAAAGCGGTCGGCGTTGCATGTTCAAGAAAATAGCGACAATCGCCGCCGAACATGGTCTGTTACGCAATGGATTGTCAGGAGTAACGTTGTCCATGGATTTCTTCGGCCCGCACTTGCTTGGCTACGTCATCGCCACCCTGCATTTTCTCGGTTCCCTCGCCGCCCTCCACGCGGTGCTGACCGTGCGCACCGCTCAAGGCTCGATTGCCTGGGCGCTGTCGCTGATGTTCATGCCTTACCTGACGCTGATCCCCTACCTGATCTTCGGTCGCAGCAGCTTCGACGCCTATATCCAGGCGCGGCGCCAGGCCAACCAGGAAATGCACAAGGCCATCACCGAATTGAACTGGCGTCCCTGGGTCGAAGAAGCCCTGGCCGCGCGTAACTCCCGCGCCTATGCCTCTCTGCGCGCCATGCCCAAGCTGGGACGCATGCCGTGCCTGGCAAATAACCAGGTCCGTTTGCTGGTCAATGGCGACGCAACCTTCAGCGCCATCTTCGACGCCATCCGCGCCGCCAAGACTGCCGTGCTGGTGCAGTTCTTCATCATTCATGACGACGAACTCGGGCGCCAACTGCACAGCCTGCTCAAGGCCAAGGCCGCGCAGGGCGTGACCATCTACGTGCTGTATGACCGCATCGGCAGCCACTCCCTGCCCCACCGCTATGTGCAGTCGCTGCGCGACGCCGGGGTGCAGATCAAGGCGTTTGCCACCCGCAGCGGCTGGCTCAATCGTTTCCAGGTGAATTTTCGCAACCACCGCAAGATTGTCGTGGTCGATGGCCTGACCGGGTTCGTCGGCGGGCATAACGTGGGTGACGAATACATGGGCAAGAAACCCCCGCTTGCGCCGTGGCGCGACACCCATGTGCAAGTCAGCGGCCCGGTGGTGGCCTGCCTGCAGGAATCGTTTGCCGAGGACTGGTTCTGGGCCGCGCGCGAACTGCCGCCGCTGATTCTGCCCGACACCTATGCCGATGACGGTGTGCTCTGCCAACTGCTGGCCAGCGGCCCGGCGGACCCGTATGAAACCTGCTCACTGTTTTTCGTCGAGGCCATTCATGCCGCGACTGAGCGGGTGTGGCTCACCAGCCCGTATTTCATCCCCGACGAAGCGGTATTCGCCGCGCTGCGCCTGGCAGTGTTGCGTGGCGTGGATGTGCGCTTGCTGCTGCCGTCACGCCCCGACCATCGCATTGTCTACGCCGCATCCAGCCTGTATGCGATTGAAGCGGTGCGCGCCGGGGTTCGGGTGTTCCGCTACAAGCCGGGTTTTCTGCATCAGAAAGTGGTGCTGGTCGACCGCGAAATCAGTGCCATCGGCAGCGCGAACCTGGACAACCGTTCGTTTCGCCTCAACTTTGAAGTGATGTTGCTGACTGTGGACAAAGCCTTCGCCAGCGAAGTGGAGCACATGCTGCTGGACGACTTTGCCCAGGCCCACGAAACCAGCCAGGCAGAAAGCCAACAGACCCGCCGCCTGCAACAACTGGGCATGCGGGTGGCGCGACTGATTTCCCCGATCCTTTAGCCAACATCAAACCAAATGTGGGAGCTGGCTCAGCTCCCACATTTAGTCTTTCAGTGGGCCAACGATCTCAGCGGTAGAGGTCTTCCCGCGTCCACGGCAGCTCATGGCTGCCATCGGCATGGGGCTTGACCGCCAGGATCTGGTGCAGGTTGATCCAGCCCCGGGCAAACGCATACGCACAGCCCGCCAGGTACAGCCGCCAGATGCGCAGTGCCTGGGCCGGAACCATTTTCGCTGCCGCCTCCAGATTGTCTTCCAGACGCTCGCTCCAGTGATCCAGGGTGCGCGCGTAATGCAGGCGCAGGCTTTCCACATCGACCACTTCCAGCCCGACCTCGCTGATTTCGGCGCTGATCATCACCAGGTGCGGCAGCTCGCCATTGGGGAACACGTAGCGCTCGATAAAATCCCCCGCACCACGCCCCACCGGGCGCCCATCGGTATGTTTGGCGGTGATGCCATGGTTGAGCACCAGGCCTCCTTCGCGCACGGCGCCGAACAGGGTCTGGCAGTACTGCGCCAGGTTGGCGTGACCGACGTGCTCGAACATGCCAACGCTGACCACTTTGTCGAACCGCCCGTCCTGGGGCAGGTCGCGGTAGTCGAGCAACGCCAGCTCCACCTGGTCTTCCAGGCCCTCGGCGAGCACCCGCTCCCTGGCCAATGCCAGTTGTTCCTTGCTCAGGGTGATGCCGAACACCTTGACCCCAAACTCGCGCGCCGCATAACGCGCCAGCCCGCCCCAGCCGCAGCCGACATCCAGCAGATACTCCCCAGGCTGCAGGCGCAGCTTGCGGCACAGGTGGCGGAATTTGTCTTGCTGGGCCTGGTCGAGGGATTCACTGCCGGTCTCGAAGTAACCGCAGGAATACGCCATGTCACGGTCCAGCCAGAGTTGGTAGAACTCGTTCGACAGGTCGTAGTGGTAGGAAATCGCGGCAGCGTCCGTGGCCTTGTCGTGGATCGAACGCACCGGCCCGGCGTGCTCATCTTCCTCGACCAGTGCGTGGCTCAATTCATCACACACACGGATCACATCGCTGATGGAACCTTCCAGCTCCAGTTTGCCTTCGACGAAGGCAGCGCCCAGGGAATCGAGCGTGGGATGGGTCAGTTGCGTCACCATCACCGGGTCCTTGACCACGATGGTAACGCTGGGCTCCGGGCCCAGGTTGAACTCATGGCCATCCCAGAGTCGCAGACGCAGCGGTAGCTGAAGATTCTGTAAGGCCGGTGGAAGTTGCGCGAGCATGAGTAGTCCCCCTTGTTTCAGACGTCTGAAATCAGGGTAGACCATCCACCAAAAAGTAGCAGGCTATCGATTCAATAGCCCTGCCCTATGGTGCCCGGCGTTGCAACAGACCGTCCTGAACCCACTGTTTCAACCATGTGACAGCCTGCAGCGGCGCGCCCTCTTGATAAGCGACTGCCAATTCGGCGCACAGTGCTGAAAAAGTCCAGCCCTGATCGGCCATCCCCGCCAAGGCGTGCGCCTCGGCAGGCTCCAGGCTCCGGTAGCGGCACACCTGCCGGTCCCGCCAGATCAGGCATACCTCGGCCAGCGGCAACGGGATGCTGCCGGGGAAGACCGCCTGGTCCTTGACCGCGCGCCAGATCTCCAGGCTGTTGAAGCGACAGGCCACCTGCTGCACCACCGGCACCCACTCGACCTGCAACGACGGCCAGTCTTCAGGTGCCAGTTGTGCCATGTCGTCCAGGGTCAGGGGCTGGCCTGGGGGCGCATCAAACGCCAGGGTAAAGGCCCACTCCAGGCGCGCCAGCTCTGCCAGAGGGGGACTTTGCTCGGCGACCAGGTGCTCGCCGATAAAGCCTTCAAACCGTTGCCCCAGCCAGCGCAAGCTGAAATGCGCCGATGGATAGCGCTGCACGTAGGCCGCCACCAGCCCGGCAAACTCGTCATCCCCCAGCCAATGCCATACGGCGGGGAAATCCCCCTGCATCACTTCCAGCAGACGGGCCCGGTAGGCGTTGTGGTAGATCGCCAGGCCCGTGTCGACATCCAGGGTCGGGCCACCGATCAAGGTGCTGGCAAAGCCGCTGTTGCCGGTGTCTGCCAATAGATGTCGCTCGAACGCCAGCTGCCAGTCAGTCAGGCCCATGCTGACCTCCGTGCCAAGGCGCCTGCACCCAGCTCACGGGCCTTGCCCAGCTCGTCGAGCAGTTCGGCAAATGGCGGGAAATGGTCATCGCGCTCCAGCAACGTCGCCACCGGCCCCAGGTGTTCCAGGGTCTGTTGAAACAACTGCCACACCGGATCGCACACGGGATGGTCATGGGTGTCGACGACATAGTCGCCATAGTCCCTATGCCCGGCCAGGTGCAGTTGGCGGATGCTGTGGGGGGTCAGGCTGCGGATAAAGGTCCAGGCGTCAAAGCCGTGATTGCGCGAGCTGACATACACGTTGTTGACGTCCAACAGCAGCTCGCAGCCGCTGAGGTCGCTCAAGGCGTTGAGGAACTCCCACTCGGTAAACTCATCGGCGTTGGATCGCACATAACTGGAGACGTTTTCCAGCACCAACGGCCGCTGCAGCACCTCCTGCACCTGCCGCACGCGGCTGGCGACGTGGTAGAGGCTTTCTTCTGTGTAGGGCAGCGGCAACAAGTCATGCAACTGATGGGCGTTGCCACGGCTCCAGCACAAGTGATCGGAGACCCAGGCCGGCTTGACCCGGTCGGCCAATTGCTTGAGTTGCGTGAGGTAGTCCCTGTCCAGGGCATGGGGCCCGCCAATGGACAGGGACACACCATGCATCACCAACGGATAACGCTCGGCGATGGCGTCCAGGTAGTACAGGGCTTTACCCCCCTGGACCAGATAATTCTCAGAGACGATTTCGAACCAGTCCACCTGCGGCGACTGCTCGATGATTTGCTGATAGTAAGTGCTGCGCAGCCCAAGGCCGTAGCCCAGGCGAGGAACCGATACCGACATGACGAACTCCTGGAAAGTGCCCACAGCGGCGTGCACACCGCTGTGGGATCACGTATTCGCGGTTATTCGCCGACTTTACCGCCAGCCGCATCGCAGGCTGCCTTGGTCATGGCCTTGAAACCATGGCCCTTGCACACAGCCTGGCCCTTGCAGGCGTTTTCAGCGGTCTTGCAGTCGTTCATGCCTTTGCAGGAGGTCACACCGTAGCAATGCACGTTCGCTTCTTCGGCGGCCTGGACCTGGGTAGCGACACCGGCAAACAGAGTGGCCGCAGCAATGGCCAGGGCAGCACCGGAAACGGCGTTTTTGATGTTCATCGTTGTAATCCTCATAGCTCGATAGGGGGTCGGCTGAACGGTTTGTTCAGTCCCGACACAGCACTAGAGTGAGGTGTCGGATGGGCGTTACAGCGCGATCAACATTTTTATCTATACCCGACGAGGCCTTGCCGACGATGACGTCCGTCAGTGCTCCGCCAGTCTTGAAATAGCCATCGCCGGCAAGCCGGCTTCTACTAGTGCCCGCCACGATTTATCGTCACACTCGCAGCAGCTTTTTCGCGGGACCACGGACAAGGAAGCGTCACGCTCATGATTTCGATCTATCAGCTCAAACCGCGTTTTCAAAACCTGCTGCGGCCCCTGGTCCAGCGCCTGTACGACAACGGCACCACCGCCAACCAGGTCACCGTGCTGGCGGGAATCGTATCGTTGTTGGTGGGCCTGCTAATCGCCGGTTTTGCCCAGCACACCTGGCTGTTCGTGTTGATCCCGCTGTGGATGATCCTGCGCATGGCCCTCAATGCCATCGACGGCATGCTCGCCCGGGAGTTCGGCCAACAGTCGCGCCTGGGCGCCTACCTCAATGAACTGTGCGATGTGATCGCCGACAGCGCGCTGATCCTGCCGTTTGCCTTGATCCCCGGGGTCAGCCTGGCGCCGGTGCTGCTGGTGACGCTGCTGGCAGTGTTCAGCGAATATGCCGGCGTACTCGGGCCCATGGTCGGTGCCTCGCGGCGCTATGACGGGCCCATGGGCAAGAGTGATCGGGCGTTTGTCCTCGGCGTGCTGGCCACCGGGGTGGCTCTGGGCTGGCTCGGCGCAGGCTGGGTCGACGGGGTGATGTGGCTGGTGGCTGCATTGCTCGCCTACACCTTGGTCAACCGGGTGCGCCAGGGCCTCAAAGAACCACACGACCTCTCTGCGACGGTATAAGGATTTTGCGATGCGCGAACAGCAACAGCACACCTTCACGACCCATGACGGCGCAGAGCTTTTCTATCGGCATTGGCCCGCGACCACTACGACCGGGCCTGAGCCACGCCAGGCGATCCTGCTATTTCATCGTGGCCACGAGCATTCCGGGCGCATAGCGCATCTGGTAGACGAGGTGGATCTGCCGCACTTCGATTTCTTTGCCTGGGACGCCCGTGGCCATGGCCAGTCCCCCGGCGAGCGTGGTGACAGCCCGAGCTTTGCCACCAGTGCGCGGGATGTGCAGACCTTTTGCGACCATATCGGTGCCACATATGGCATCGAGCCACACGACCTCGCGATCATCGCCCAAAGCGTCGGCGCAGTGATCGCGGCCACCTGGGTCCACGACTACGCCCCGAACATCCGGGCCCTGGTGCTCGCCTCCCCGGCGTTCAAGGTCAAGCTCTACGTACCCTTCGCTCGCCAGGGCCTGGCGCTGATGCGGCGTTTTCGCGGCAACTTTTTCGTCAACAGCTACGTCAAGGCCAAGTTCCTCAGCCATGACCCCGAGCGCGTGGCGTCCTATGACAGCGACCCGCTGATCACCAAGGCGATCTCGGTGAATGTGCTGCTGGGCCTGTACGAAGCGGCCGACCGTGTGGTCGCCGATGCCCAGGCCATCCAGGTGCCGACCCAGTTGCTGATTTCCGGCTCGGACTTTGTGGTGCATCGCAAGCCCCAGCAACAGTTCTTTGAACGCCTGGGCAGCCTGAAAAAGGAACAACACATCCTTCCCGGCTTTTTCCACGACACCCTCGGCGAACGTGACCGCGCCGTGGCGCTCGCCAGCGCCAGGCGCTTTATCCTGCAAAACTTCGAGCACCCGCTGGACCGCGCCAGCCTGCTGGATGCCGACAAGATCGGCGCGACCTGCGCCGAATCCGAATCCCTCGCCGCGCCGC
>Ga0180008_1001083_pt1 | contig 18304 bp, 9 predicted proteins | sample MM_PW_MetaG_FD_121121 | JGI IMG/M metagenome (GOLD analysis project Ga0180008, IMG submission 121121) | Groundwater microbial communities from the Aspo Hard Rock Laboratory (HRL) deep subsurface site, Sweden - MM_PW_MetaG | ecosystem: Environmental > Aquatic > Deep subsurface > Groundwater...
ACTCCCGCTGAGGCGCAGCTCGACTATCTATTTTGTTTTCTCTGCGCCTCAGCGCCTCAGCGGGAGGTTTTCTTCCCGTACGCCGCTGACAGAGAAAACATAACTATTGCCTGCGGGATAATTGCCAGAGGTAATGAAATTCCTATTTTTTACTCTTCCTTGGTTTTCCGCCGGGAATAGCCACAAGCCGCCCATGCCAGAACACAGGAAGATCGTCTAATAGCGTACTGCCGGGCAAACGGTACACCGCACGTTCATTGCCGAATTTATATACTGTTCTAATTTTCATTTTTTCATTGAGTTCATAAATGTATCCGCTTCTACTGAGGACAAGAAGTGTATTACCGCGCCAGCCCATTCCATGGACTTCATCATCAAAAAAAACCTGATTCAGCCGTTCTCCATCTGTACTAAACTCCTGCAGGCTGTCATTTTCAGTTCCTATGATGATTGTTCCTGAAGGAGAGAGAATGGAGCATGTAATATAGCCGCCGACATTGACTTCCCACACATATTCTTTTGAATTAAGATTACATGCACGAAGGTATCCGTCAGCGTGGGAAAAAACAAAGTGCACAGAGGAATTTTCAGGAAGTGCAAAAAGAGAAGTCAATTCTCCAATCGGCAATGGGTATTGAATTTTCAATTTACCTGTTTCATCCAGAACACGCAGGTTCTGATATTCATCCCCGATGATTAATTCAGCTGCGCCGTTTCCGTCAAGATCTTCCGCCAGGCTTTTGCTCGCCGCATGCAGGGCCTGGTATTTCCATAACTCTTCGCCCTTTACAGAATATGCAAAGTAATGCCAGTTCTCGCATCCGGCGAGGATAACACTTTTCCCGCTGCTGTTTTTGAAAACCCTGAGATTATTCACTGATCCGTTGCGGTAATGAAACGGCGGAATTTTTTCTTCCCACAGCATTTTCCCGGTGTCGGAAAAAAGATATAACAATCCTGTTTCTCCTTCAAATGGCGCAGCACCGACTGCCCACAGGGATTCGTTATTTTCCATGAAAACTGCGGCGGCACGCGGAACCCCGCTTATTTTTGCTTTATGAAGCAATGTCCCTTCCCTGTCATACCATGTAATATTTCCTGCTTCATCTGCACAAAGCAATTTTTCAGTGTTTGCGGTGCCTGCGGTAATATTGTTTTCACAATTGATTAATTTGTATCCGGTATTTGTTATCGGCTGCGCATTTTGCAGTTGTATGGCAGATTCATCAGCAACCGGAGCTTTCGCAATTGCTGTTCCTTTTAAACCGCTGAATATTTTTTTCAACGTATTCTGCTGATCTGGAAGCGCATACGAGATATCATCTTCTTTCCCCTGGTAGAGCACCTTTCCTACCCGGATATACCTTGCCTTCAGTGCGCATACATTTTTCATACTTATGAGTGTGCACTCTGCCTGAATTTCCAGATCTTCTTTTTTAAAATCTCCGATGATACACAAATAAGGCTCTGTAAGATCAGCAAAAAACACATTTTCGGCAATTGTCTGTAATACGGCATTACTGTCGCCTTCGTAATGAGGCGAGACCAGTGTGATGAATATTTCTTTTTCACCCCGTTCCATAGATTTCTTTTTGACATAATCAATGATTTTCGTATACGGATCTGCGTAGGCGTATTCTTTGTAATATCCATAGCAGGCACGGTGACCGACATCCAGGCGTTGACTCAGTTTCGGTGTTACCCCGGATGCATTTTCTAATACAAGAACATTAGGCGATTTAAGTTCCAGGATTTTTTTCTGTGTGACTTCCACTCGTCCTTCATTTATCTGCGCGTTGCCAATAAGCCGCATACGGTTTTTTAAATAGTACATACCTTTCCCGCGTGCGTTAATGATATCAATAATAAAAAAACCGTGTAACGCTTGCCATGCAGTGACCCGATTCCAGTCCGTGCCGCAGTAGTCATGAAGAGTGGATGAGAGTAATGCAGAAGTACGGTCGGCTGAACTGACACTTCCAACTACTGTTGCAGCACCGTTTGTCCGGGCTAGTTCAAAAAAAGAGCGCTGTCCATGATAATCCGAACTTTTCCCGTTGCATTCCATTATCATTACAGAGTGGTACCGCGGCTGACTTCCGATGTACATTCCGTCAGCAAACCAGTAATACGGACCCCGGCTGTAATGAATAATTGCATTCGCGTCAAAGTGTCCGTGAATACCCAGACTTTTTCCTGATAGATAAAGTTCTTCATCAAGCTTGCGCCACCCGCTCCTGAAAACCGCTTTATTAAGAAGCGGCTTACTGAAAATATTCTGAAGTCCATGATATTCCACTAGAAAATCATCCATTTTCAGAACCTTCAACCCTGCGTGACTTACAGGAAGTTTATCCGCATGTTCCCAATCCTCATAAATCATTTTTTCCCATGGATTATCCCATGGCGCAGATCTCGGCATTTGATACACATATCGTAATTCTTCGTTTTCCGGAAACGTTTTACTCAGGTATTCTGCAAGAATTTTCGGCGGCCGTGCAAGCGCATATTCATCGCCGTATGAGGGAGCAGTACCCAGATGTGTAAAGTGCGCTACAACCCAGTCCGACAATTCCCTTAGCTTTTTTTGATTTTTTGAAAAAACATTTTTTAATCTTCCCGTATAGAGGGTATAATTAAATAAGCACTGAAAAGTAGCCCATTGATAGCTTTGGGAATCTTCATAGCTCTGACTTGAGAGCAGCGGTCCCTGCAGCGCAAAATCACACACCGCCTGCCAGTACTTTGCCGCTTCATAACCCGGATACCGGTTGAGCATATAATCCGCACAGACGCCGAGACTTATCGAAGCAAAAAGAGGATGATTGTATAAATATTCCAGCTTTTGTTCGGTATATATTCTCTCTGCGTGGAACATACTGTCGTGATTGAAACATTCCTCGCACATAAGACGCAGCGCGTCAACCGCTAGTGCTAGTTTTTCAGGTGTTGCCGCAGCGCTCCGTTCTGTGAGATTCAGCGCAATGGCATATTGCCAGAAATAAAAGCCAGGGAAGTCGTAGTGCCAGTCGAATTTTTTAGTATTTACAAACCGCGTACGGTATTCTTCTGCGCACTTGAAAAAGGCTTCGGCTGCGGCATTATCTCCGGTGTCCCGGTATTCGCACGCGATGGCGAGCATTTTCCCGAGTGCTGCAGTATTTTTTGATGACTGAAATTCATCCGTGGAAACGCGCGTGAATTCTTTTCTCAGAACGGCGGTAACGGATGATGTTGCGGAAGGCAGTATCCCGCTTTGAATTGTTTTAACCCCGGACGGGAATAACCCGGCTGCAAGTGCTGAGGCTTTATTCCAACCATCGGCATTTGTGGCTTCGATCGCGATAATGTCAGTATTTTCGCCGAAGGGGCCTGGCAGTATCCGTACGCAATATTCCGGATACCCTGGTTTAACCAGCTGATTATAAAAAAGCCGGTTATAGAGGGCGGAATCACTTCTCCCGAACATCACGAAAATTCCTGCTGTTTCCTTATCAATTTTTTCGTCGCTGAGAAGGAAAACCTGCCCGCGGGAAAGCTTAGCCATTGTATTACTCAGGCTCTGCACTGCAGTTTCCGGAACATCCGATCCCATGGAAAGATACAATTTCCTTGGCAGTCCATTTTCGGATAATGATATGATTTTTTTCGGTGTATGCACATTTCCAGGCTGTATGAGTTCGGATTTGGTCCGTGCTAATGCACCATTTCCGGTACTTCTTCCCGCAGCCGCGCCTGATGTAATAGATCCGCTGATAGTCATTGGGTTATCTCCTGTTGCCAATTTTTGAATCTCTTTTTCACTGAGCGGTTCTGACCAGATGCACACATCATCTATAAGGCCGCTCCATGGGAATAGTCCTCCGATATCAAGCGCACCGATTATAACCGGCTGACTATTTCCGGGCGGAGGGCATTGAGTCTCTCCGATCAGTTCGCCGTTAAGATAAAGAACAACGGCATTTCCTGATTGTGTAAAACAAATAAAATGCCATTGGTTTTCCTCAAGAGTAACAGATGCTTCGATTTTGTATACCGCTTTGTCTCCCATCCACAGATACAAGACCTTTTTTCCGGAATCATAAAACAAACAGTAATTCATCGCCGAATATCCCGAACGCTGTGCTAAGAAAGCGGCATTTATCCGCGGCAGCCCGGCCGGTTTAATCCATACACTGACCGCTGAAACGGGCTTTTTTATATCAAGTTTCCCAGGCGGTGAAATGACAAATCCGCCTTCGGTATTCAACGCCGATTTACTATATGGTCTTGATTTTTCGGACAGATCTGCTGCTGAAGGAGATTTTCCTGAAACTTTTCCCGCTGTTAATTTCCCGCTTTGCGGTATGCCTGACCCTGGATTTTCGCGGTTCTCAAAATCAAATATCTGCATAAGCTGTGCTGAAAAAAGATGACCTGAAATACACAGAGTACAGACTAATATAGAAATTTGTTTTCCCATTTTTTTTCTCCTTATTTGTTTTATTGTATTAAACGGCCGGTAAGGCCAATGCGCCTCGCGGGCCGTCCGGGATTATTAATCCGATCAATGCATTCTTCCAGCGCGATGGTTCCGATTTCCCGCCAGTCACATGCAATCGTCGGGAAATTATGAAAATCGGGCTGATTTACCCGTTTCCCGTCAAAACCAAGTACACAAAATTCTTCTGACAGAATCTTATTATGTTTTTTTTGCCAATTTAAAGAAAAAATTTGCAGAAGATGATCGCTTGAAAAAAAATATCCTGTACCGTATTGAAAGTTGAAATCATGTTTTGAATCGTTTCCAAAATATGAAACCGGAGGAAGTTTGTTTTCTTTTTCTTCCCAAAAGAAGCGGCATGTGAGTGCCCGCAGGCGGTATTCCTTACCAGGATTACTGAATATATGAATATTGCTGCAGTTTTTATCTTTAAAATATTTCCACGCACTTTCAGCTCCGCTTACGGCGTCTATTCCAATACAGGAAATACTGCCGTTACCTGTGCTCATACTTAATACGGCAACAGCGGGAATACGAAACTGAATTTTCTGAAGAAGTTCATCATAATTGCCAAGGAATACTGCACCTTTACAGCCCTGAATAAGTGTTTCCCATTCATTTCCGGAAAAAAAAGCGTCCTCTTTAACAGGAAGAGAGACAAGACTGATTACCTTTTTATCTGCTGCAGTATGAATTCCTGTATATGCAGAGTTGATTAAACCCCCGAAATCCTTTTCAATACAATGTGGAGGCATTACCACAGCTACTTTTATAAGGCTCACATTATGCACCTTATTTTCTGCCGATACAAAAAAACCGCGGTTTGCTGATTTTTGTAGCAGCCCCTTGGTGCACAGAAAATTAATACCCCGGAGTGCGGAAACATAACTGATTTTATACTCAGCAGCGAGTTTACGTAATGACGGAATTTTTTCACCTGCGGCTAATTTTCCGCCAATGATGTGTTCTTCAAAATTACGGATCATCTGCTTTGCGGCGCGAAGCCCGTATAATGCAGTTTCTTCATTTTTTTCGATCGACATAATTACTCTCAAAAATATAACATTCGGTTAAATTTTCCAATCCACCGTAGGCGCGATGGGCTTCCCTTTATGCGGACCGTATACATACCGGCCTTGAAAAACCTGCTCACCTCTGTCCAGGTTTACAGCTGCAGGGTCGGCATCAGGAAAATAGGCTTGCCAGTGCTGCATGCGCTTCAGCAAAAAACAGCGGACATCTTCCCGAAGCGGGTCTTCTTTTGTGCCCTCAGGTTTAGACGGGTTCCATGAATATCCTGCTCCGCCGTAAAACCCCGCCATTTGTCCGGATAGGTCATTACTTTCCCACATGCAATTGGTTATACCAATTATGTTCGGATACTTCATGCCCTCTGCTGCCCAGATACGCGTTGCTTCATAACTGCCCTGTAAATGTATAGAACTCCAGCCGGCACCCATCATGCATGGCGTTTTTCCGTCACCGCCGTATTTTTTTAGGTCTTCGATAATAGCTGCTTCATCGGATTGTCTGTATTTCCACGGCTGGATGACAACTTTGCCTGCAATTTTTTCAGACAGATGCCGCCCTCCATGATCAGCCCAAAGATGCATGGTTACATGCTTTTTATGTTTTTTCGCCACTGACATAACGAGCGAATAAATTTTGTCTACAAGAGTTGTCGGTGAATGATTTTCTTTTTTTTCACCATGCAACATTGCCCAGCGCGCTTCATCCAGTCCCACATGCAAAAAAGCTGATGGTTCGAGTATTTCGACTATTTCATCATAAATCTTTTTCAATAGATCATATGTCACTTTACCAATTCCAAAACTCATCCCCCCCCACATACCGGGAGAACCATATGTTTCAGGAAAATGATATATCACACTTTGTGCATGTCCCCAGGATTCAATTTCCGGCATAACGGTTATATGATATCCGCGGGCGTACTCAATAAGTGTACGTACACTCTCCAGGGTAAGCGCGTACGGATTTTCACTGCCGAGGGGCAGTTTGTAAAACCGCAATCCACACAGTTGATCGTCATAGGCATGCAAGTGAAGCATGTTCAGCTTGAGGTGCGCCATAATACGGATCACGCGTTTAAGCAGCGGCATGGTAAACGGCGCGCGCCCCGGATCTACCAGAAAAGAGCGCAGATTATATTGCGGTGCATCGTCAATAAAAAGCGAAGGAATCCATTTTTTATTGACGGCGTCCGGTTCTGCTGCAGTTCGGGAACCCAAAATAAGCTCTGCGTTCCATGAACAGCCCAAAATCTGGATAAGAGTTTGGATGCCGTAAAACAGTCCTGATGGAGAGGCTGCAGAAATGACCGCCCCGGCTTTTCCTGTCTCAAGAGTGTATGCTTCTACACTCATTTTTTTTGTGCAGGGAATAAAACTGATTTGCCATGATTTTTCATAACCATTAAATTGTACGCCGGGTAATGTTTCTAAAAAATTGCACAGTGTGTCTTGTGCTCTGCGGTCTTTTGAAGTAAAGCCGGAAAGTGAAATATTTTTCGGAAAGGCAAAATAATTTTTTTTGTATACACAGGATTTCGGCCATGGTGAAAATTCCATTCGTTCAATCAGCGTGACAGGTTTCTGTCCGACGGTCACTTCGCTATATTTTTTTTTAGTCATCATCTACTCTCGGAGGAAAAGAATTCGCATATAAATTAAATAATATATTATTTTTATATTTATTACAAATAATTAAAAATTGTATTTTATTGATTGTCATTCACATTTTTTTTCATTTTCGTACATAGCCGTTCGATCACACTAAAAAACTACAGGAACCGTCATACACACATCTTCAAAATTTTTTATTGCTTTTTTGTAATTAGGGTCAAAATCAAGAGATTCTTTAAAACATTTTACTGCAAAAGAAAGTTGCCGTTTGGCTTCTTCACGCATACCTTTTTTTTTTAAATCACCTGCTGTGTTAACAGCTATTTCTCCCCGGTAATTAAAAAGAGACGCCATAAAAGAACGTGTCTCTATATTTTTTTCGAACCTAATTTCATCTTCTTTTGAAAGTTGTGCTTGAAATATTTGTGCAATTTTTATTACTATTTTTTTTTCAAGATCAAAATACCTTTCAGTTAAACCGGTAATTGATGCAGAACCAATTTGTATGCATTGTTCTACAGAAAATACCTGAGCTTCAATTTTCAGCGTCCCGTTCATTTCAGTAAAAGAACCAGATAGAATATATCGTGCTCCTGCCATTTGACCAGTTTTCACAATGTCATCAGTTTTTACAATACCGCTTAACTGTAAAGCATGCTCCGCCATGATATCCTTCATCCTCTCCCTGCTTATTATGTTAAACAGTCCGAATATTTCCATGTCCGTCATTATCATTGAGGGTAGTCCAAATTCCCATGGCGAGAATTCTTCAGAACGGCTCTTGGGAGTAGCATTATTAAAGTTTAATATCATCAATCCGCTCCGTTTAGAACGTGGAATGTCACGAGTTGTTGTATCTGCGCTTGACACATGGGCGAAGAACAGAATCGTATACAATAACAATGTTTTTTGTTTGTTTTTCAAAATAAAGTCCAGAAAAGTTTAATTTTAAGCATAAAAGTGGGTCTAATATTATAACTTATAATTTACTGAAACCATGCATCCAAAAACCGCGTCATGACCATTTAGTTTTCTATAAAGGTTCACGTTATCTGCAAAACTAGTATACGTTTTTTCTCCAATTGCATAAATGTACTGAACACGAAAACCAACTACAAACACTACACGCGGTTTGACCGTAAACATAAATGCAGGATCCGCACTCACACCACATCCGGTTATATTGAAATCCATTCTGTCATTGCCTTCTCCGGATTCAATATCTCCGATTTTTGTCCATTGATAAGAGCTTTTTACTTTTAAAGTACCACGCAAATACAATGCCGAAATATTTACTGTATATACTGATTTTTCGGTTAAAGGCAAAAGAAAACCTATGCCCATTGCTGGAGCGAAATTTTTCAGTTCAAAAATATCACTCTCTCTCAGAACTATAGCGGTATTATTATAATTCGATGTCTTAATACCCGCATATTTTACCTCAAGTTTTGTGGGCTGGTATTTAAATCCTGCAAATACCCTCAGGTAACGTATGATATTATAACTTAGAGCGATATCCAAATCACCCCGCCAAATCCGGACCATTCCGATTAAGTCATATTCCGATGATCCCGGCTCCCCGGGGAATACCGCAGAATAAGTTACATCATACCGCGAACTAAGCTGACCGTAAAGAAAGGACGCACTTAATGAAAACCGCTTACCAAAAATAAGACTTAAATTCGGCCCATACATCAGACCACTTCCTGTTTCCAGATGCTGCCATCCCGTATATTCCAGTTTTTCTCCGATTTCTTCAAGGTAAGGGCGCCATCCCAAATACCCGACTTTTACGCCAGTGAGTATTTCAAATGAATAAACGCAGCTAAACAATAGAATAATTATTATGATTGCCAATTTGTTTATCAATATAGTGGGGCCTAAGTTATCTCTGTTTCAGTAAAACCGTTTTCCCATACCAGAAAATAGAAATTTCATTATCAAACATAATACTACCGGGAACAACTAAAGGTTCTTTGTTTTCTGATATCTGATATACATTCCTCTGCTCCATATCTTCATCCAGTTCATAAAATGCCCCATTCCGGCAGAGAACATAAAGTTGTTCTTCAGTGCAGGAGAGGGCGCATACTTCATCAGAAAAAAACACCTGGGCACCCCGCTTGCCACTCATATCGAATGTCTGTAAACTGTCGTTTTCAGTCCCGACAATTATTGTTTTCGAAGGAGAAACCACTGCGCATGTTATATTTCCTCCTACATTCGCTTCCCACGTACAATTATTGTTTACCAGATTATACCCGCGAAGCCAGCCGTCGCTTTTTGAAAAAACAAAGTCGGTGCCATTTCCATTCGGTGTTGGGGTGATTGTAGTAATGTCGCCTATTGACGCATGATAAAATGATTTTTTTAAATCTCCGTTTTCGTCCATGCAGTAAAAAACCTGGTATTCATCGCCGAGAATAATATCCTGTGAACCGTCACCATCGAGATCCTGAGCGAGGCTCGCGGTGGCACTATGGTATACCTGTTTATTCCATAATTGTACACCATCCGCACTGTACGCATAATAGTGCCAATTCTCACAACCGACAATTATTACACTCGCATGGTCTGAATTAGTAAAAGAACAAATGTTTACCACTGCACCCAGACGCCTGGAGTATGGAGGTATTTTTTGAGTCCATTTAATCAGGCCTTTATCCGTAAAGCAAAACAACAGTTCAGTCACTCCCTCTTTAAGGTTCTCAAATTCTTTTTCGGGACGGCAGCCGACGAGCCAGATAGTTTCTTCCATCCCGTCAACAGCGGTACATGATGCGGTTGGAATTGCTTTTATTTTTGTACTATGGAGTGTTTTGCCCCTCGGGTCGATCCACGTCAGAACACCGTTTGTATCTGCAAGCAGAATTTTTTCAGAACTTACTGCAGCGGCTGATATTGCATTGCTGAATTGAATTTTACTGAAACCGCTTAAAGCAAATTTCTGAAAAGTATCCCGAAGCGGGGAATTTCGTATTGTCTGTGATTCCGGCAGACTTCCGCTGAAAAAATTTTTTATCAGTTTTCCCTGTTTTTCTGCGGATAACGTGATATTGCTTGCTGCTCCTTTCCAGATTAAATCGCCGATACGGATAGAGGTTGCCTGTAAGGCACAGATGTTCCGTGTATTAATCTGAGCTAACTCTGCGGTAATTTCAATATCGGGTGATTTATAATTGCCGATGATAACGCAATACGGTTCAGGCAGCATTGCGCAAAACACGTTAGAGGATATTTTTTTAAGGACAGGTTTGGGGGAATTTTTATCATCATGATGAGAAATTAAAGTAACAAACCACTCCTGTTCATTTTTATTCATCCCGCGCTTTTTAATGTAATCAACGACTCTTGTGTACGGATCTTCGCTGAATAAGTATTCACGGAAGTAACCTTTTCCTCCCCCCTGCCCCGCATCAAACCGTTGTGTAATTCTTGGAATAATTTCCTCAGCATTTTCTAAAGTCAATACATTCGGCGCGGTAAATCCTGCAGCTTTTTTCTGCCTCATTACAACCCGTGACCCGTCAAGCGTGTCACTGCCGATTAATTGAAGTCTGTTTTTAATATAATACATGCCTTTGTTCAGGGCAGAGACACGATCGATAATAAAAAAACCGTTTAGCGCCTGCCAGACAATGGTCCTCGTCCAGTCCATGCCGCAATATTCATGGAGTGTTGTCTGCAGAATTGCGGTCTTGCGGTCATCCGAGCAAATTTCACCGTCAATTGTAGCGAAAGCGTTTGTCCTCCCCTTTGCAGTAAATGCTCTTTTGCCGTGATAATCAGTGCTTTCGCCGTTATATTCCAGTATCATAGTATTGTGATAAATTGGCTGACTGCCAATATATCTTCCGTCAGCAAACCAGTAATACGGTCCCCGGCTGTAATGAATAATAGCGTTTGCATCAAAGTGTCCATGTGTTCCAACATTTTTTCCAGAAAGGTACAATTCTTCATCGTTCATTGTCCAGCCGCTTCGGAAACAGGCCTTATTCAGTAGCGGTTTATTAAAAATTCCCTCCATGCTGTGATAAGAAAGAATAAAACTGCTACAAGGAAAACTACGCAGACCAGTGTGGCTAATAGGCAGTTTCCCGGAATATTCCCATTCTAAATCATTAAAACCTCGGCTTTCCCATGGGGTTTTTTGGGGAATTTGCCAGATATACCGCAATTCCTGATTTTCCGGAATTGCCTCGCTTAGCATTCTCCCAAAATTTGTATATGTATTTCCGGGAATATACATATCGCCATAGGCCGGGGCGTGAGCCAGATGTGTAAAATGCATTATATACCAATCAGATAATTCCCGCAAAATAGATTTTTTTTCAGTAAAAACATTCCGAAGTCGTCCCGTGACAAGCACATAAAGAAATGTGCATTGATACGTCGTCCATTGATAGGTTGCCCCATCCTCAAAACTTTGACTGGAAAGGAGCGGACCCTGGAGAACAAAATCCGCCAGTGCCTGCCAATATTGCGCAGCATGATTATCAGGATAACGGCCGAGTATATAATCGGCGCAAATACCCAGACACCTGGAGGCTTCGAGCGGATGATTATATAGGAATTGAAGGTTCTGAGCCGAATACACTGCTGCAGCCGTATCCATATTGTCATGATTAAAACACTCTTCGCACATAAGACGCAGTGCGTCGATAGCAATTGTAAGTTTTTCAGGTGTCGCTGCATCGCTTCGCTCTACCAGGTTGAGTCCCATAGCGATTAAGTTAAAATAAAATCCAGGAAAATCATCAGTCCAGTCAAATTTTTTAATTGCTTTAAACCGCTTGTGAAAATCTTCCGCACATTCAAAAAAAAGCTGGGCTACGTTTTCATCACCGGTATTATTGTAATCAATTGCGATATCATACATTTTCATTAAAGCCCACGCGTTATGAGAATTAAGAGAAATGTTTTCATAAATCGCGTAATAATTTTTTTTATTTTCCTGAATTTTTTCGGACTTCTGCAATGGAAAAATCCCGCTGCGTATTTTATTTGCATTTTTCATTAATGCAGCTTGTAACAGTGCATATGTCTGCATTAGCTCAGAACTATTGGTTCCTTCGATAACAATAACATCAATATTTTTCTGAAACGGTTTAGGAATAATTCTTAAACGGAATGGCCGCCAAGCTGGTGTTATGAGATCATTATATACAAGACGATTATACAACGCCGATTCATTTTTTCCGACCATGATGATAATACCTGAGCGCAATGCATCAATTTGGCGGTAATTCAATTGTTTTGCATTTGTGAATTTTGCCAGACGCAGGATGTCAAATAAAGGTGAAGTTGACTCCGCTGAAACAGCCCGGTCTGAAATAACATACATATCGCGGGGAATACCATTTTTTTCAAGCTCAATAAACCTGCGGGGAATATGAATATTCTTTTGATCTATTGGTTCGGATTCAACCGCTCTGATTGCATAACTTTGTGCGATAACTTGAAAATGAGAACTAAACCATAGGAATATTATCGCAAATAAATTAATTTTGACAGGCTTTAATATTTTTGAAATCATATTGATATACATATATAATATCATTATAAATCATTTTCCTCAATTTGTCAAGTAAAATTTTCATTTTTTTAATCCTTATTAATTTCAGTGTTTAGCTTTCGGAGCGCGTGACCGGCAGGAACGTCATTCATAGTCATATCATCCACTGCCTGAGTAAGATACTCTGCCACTTTGAGGCCTTTGGTTATAAAGTAAGTTGCTTTGGCAGATTCGATTGAGTTCGTTAACGGACTAAAATCAACGGTATTGTAACGCGTTTCAAGCTCTTTAAGAATTCTTGCATTAACCGATTTACGGACTGAAAGCGCAGAAGTGCTGGTGTAAAACCTGTATTGATTTCGTTCATTCAGAAGATACTTAATATATTTCCAAATATCTTCGGAGTATTTGGTTCCTTCAACAAGCCAGAGATTTGCACTTACAAGATAATTAGCCCTTTTTTTTCCTTGCGGAAGCGGAGCAATTCCGTATGAAGCCGTTTTTTTATCACGCAATGCACGCAGGATATAAAATGATGATGTAGGATACATTGCAACTTTACCTGTCCCAAAAACATCTCCGCTTGATTCCAGTTCGGCCTGAGTCGGCACAAGTCCGTTTTTGTAAAATTTCAGCTGATATTCAAATGCTTCGATGACATTTTTATTATCAAACTGATATTTTTCTTCCACATAATCATAAAATTCAGCATCATTTTGCCAGATATACATGGTTGTCCTGTGCCATCCGCCGATGTACAGCAGTATAGGAATGTAAGATCTGCTTTTTAGCCGTAAAGAGCTTTGAAATTGCGTATCCCAATTCCATGTATTGTCAGGAAACGGAACTCCTGATCTCTGAAAAATTTCCTTATTATAAAACAATACTACCGGCGAACAACCCATTGAAACACACCATGTGTTGTTATTCAGAGACGTTTCCTGTTTGATCCGCTCATAAATATCCATTTTATTATAGACTGTGTCATTCTTAATTAAAGAATCGAATGGCTTCATTTTTCCGCTCTTCACGTGTTCAAATGGAAGTACATTTGCGTATACCAGATCTACCTGAGTTCCTGCAGCAAGGAGCCGGGTAAAAGTAATATGATCCCCTTCGATCAGTGTTATGTCCAGCTGCAGATTTTGTTTAAGATATTCTTTTGTCGCGCCTTTATAAAATTGCGAAAAATGCACATCGGAGGGTATAATAAAAGTAAACCCGTTTTTCGGTTTTCCGCCTCCGCATGAAGTGAGCAAAAGAAAACACGTTCCTAATAAAAATCCCGATACAGCCTGATAAATTTTTTTACTGATCCTCATTCTTTTCTCCTTTTTATTTTTTTTTATTAAGACGGATTTCATATGATATACCGTCCTGGCATAATACGGTAATTTCAGACCGAGCGTTTTTCTTGCTGATAACGGAAACGTTTTTATCATTATCGTATGATTGCCAGTTTCCGTGGAGAATGACCTTAAGCGGACGCGGTTTAGCGGTTACCTTTGCTGCATAAATTTCTTTGTCGCCATAGGTATTCCATGGCAGATCGCGGAATTTTTCCGGCAGCCATCCCGCACCGATATCCGGATCTGCGGCGGTGAGAATAAGATTGGTTTCGGTTTTTTCGAGATAAATAATCGATTGTCTATCAACAGAAAAAATTATTTCATCCTGAATTTTAACTTGGTTATCATAAAAAGCGTATCCCCGCATCATTCCGCTTTCAATTATATGTACGGCTTCATCATTCCGGATCACCCGATAGGGGGGATTGACCGTGAAAGCTTTGAGACGTTCTGTTGAAATCATCGGTAGAATTACATATTCGTATGAAGCAGATGAGGGCGACTTCCCATGGTTAATAAATGCCACTTCGAAAAAACCCTTTCCCCCTGTGCCTAAACCGGCTTTCTGCGCTGTCTGTTCCTGACGCAGTACCGAAAGATTACCCGGCTTTGGAATATAATATCCGGTTTTTTTTGAATCGAGCAGTATCTGCGGTGCGTTATTATTCACAGGCGAATATGTATAGGGAATGCTTTTTTGAGCTGAACCGTTTACAAGAGTTGCATCTTCGGGATTATCAAGACGGTTCTGGAACAGAATAGTTTCGGTATTTGTCTGGGTATTATTATTGGCAATGGTGCTGCCGAGCGATACTATCATATCATCGATAAAAAAAACGGTTTTGTGCGCGGTGAATCCTTTTTCATAATGAATATCATGGAGCTTAAGGACAAAAATGCCATTGCTGCCGCGGTGGGAAAGGCCTCCGACAAATGTCTGATCAGTGTGCATCCTGGAAGGATTACCCTGAGCGCCTACAGTGAGGGATTTATGGTCGAGATGAAGGACTGTGGTGCCGGGGAATCTGCTCCAGTCCCAGCCGCTGGGGTCATATCCGCTTTGTTTCATGGCAACTGGATTTCCCTGACTGTAAATCACAATTGCACCGCGGCTCAAATACCGTCCGCAATCATTGGGGCTGGAGCTTCCGGTTTCAAAATCCCAGATATATTTACTCCATCCTTTAACGGCAGCGAGCCATTCATTCCTGCGGTGAAATGATGCAGCAGCATACGGACATGCGAGATGACCTTGTGGGGTTTTTTCTGCAAATCCGAAATTTGAATAAAAGCGCATCATACTCTCGGTGTCGCCGACAGTAGTGGTAAAACTGTTGCCGATTGCCACATTGGTGATTCCCGCAACGACTGCAGGATTTTCCATATCACATAAACGCTTGAATGCCGCGGCGAGTTCCGGATCAGGAACTGCTTTAATTGCGGCAGCATAACCGTAGGCTCCGATTGTCGAGATAGAACCGGCTTCCCAAAACGGCCACCGTCCATTGAGAAATACAGGCCAATGATATTTATTTACTGTAAAACGCTGCACTAATAATGCCTGTTTCAGGTTGTTATACTCTTGTTCTCCTATTGCAAAAGGTGTAGCCCGGAGAAGATATCCAAGCAAAGAAAAATAATATAATCCGTACGTACCGTATCCGTTCCAATAAGGAGCCGAGTGGTGAAACACACTGAAGTCAGGTTTTATTGTGGGATGCAGTGCCCGGTTTACCGCAAGACAGGCATTAAGCCAATGTGAATAGCGCCGGAGCTGCAGTGCCATTTCATCAACAGAGCCGAGGCTTAAAATATATAAAAGCCTTAAAATGGCTGTTGTCCTCATTTCATCCGCATCCCCCACTCTTTGGCTGCTGAGATCAACTCCGGCAAACCGGTTATAGTGTGTAGCCCATTTAAAAGTATCGGTTTCCCGATCAAGTATTCCATGTTCCCTGAGCTCGTTTTTCATCAGGACGAGTGCGTGTCCGTAACCTACTAATCCGAGGTGCAAACCATAACACGTTCCCATACTGCTGCCTGCAGCCCATCCCTGACTGTATGCATAATCAAAGCCCATGAGAATTTTTTCTTTAAGTTCCGGGTTTTTATATAATTTATTTGGTTTGCCGGATGAACCAATAACACAATACGCAAGAGTCATGGGGAAAATGCATTTATTAAAAAAATCCCGGACGAGAGGAGCGCTCTTGTATAAAATTCCGTCATGAATCGATACCAGCGGAACGCCGCTTATATAATCCCCTTTTCTTACAATTTTATATTTTTCAAATTCAGTTTCTCCCTGTCCGGCAAACTGCATAATTCCCTCACTGCGGGCTGAGGTTTGAGGATACTCAACAGATAATTTTGAACCAATTAACCAATCAAATGTCCGGCGGTTAACCTCCTCGGCCGCTTTACGCTCAGCATCTGAAACTTTGACTTTGTCTTTTTCAGGCTGCATGGTATATGATTTTAACGGCTGATCCGGTCCGCCGCCGATTTGACTGTTAAGATACGGCATCTGCAAGTCAGCTTCGCGAGCCCAGTGCACGTATTCAGTAATTTCTATCCGGTCAAATAATAAGGTGCCTTTTTCTGAAACATCGTTTATTTCGATTGTCATCATATCAGAAATAGCAGACCCATCTTCATTTTTTCTTTCCGCATCAGTTTCGAGATCAATCCATCCGGCCCTCCACCCCTTAAAGTTTAAATGAAAAGAAAATTCATAGCGGCATTTTCCTGATGAAAGCCCTTCCTGATTTCCAACGCGGAAAACAAGATACCCTTCTGAAGGTTTATTATTATGAACCCAGAATAAAATATCGCTGAATTTTTTATTGTATAAGTAGCGGTTCTCGAGAAATTTAAATCCTTCTGCATCATGAAGAACGAGCTGAGCTCCGCTGCCGCGGTAATCCCACTTTAAAGACTTAGTTCCATGTTTCGAGGAGAGATCAGTTATAGAATGCTTGGCATTTTCTGAGCGGAAAAAAGTTATATCTTCGGAGGATTCAAAAGAATATCCTTTGGCCTTATACGGATAGTCCTTATCCCAGACAGTGGGATACAAAGATACACAGATATTTATTGTGACTACAAAAACAGCAATACAAACAGGTGTGTGTGAAAAATTCATTTTTACGTTTCCTCAGCTTTAATAAGGGAAAATTGCGCGCTTCATGTAATTTTACAAGATATATTATAATACATGTTTATATATTCTAATATAAAAAATTTGCAAATACTTTAATAAATTCAAGATGTCTAAAAATTGTTTTAAACCGTATACTGAGCGCAATACTATCCAAAACAATGCATTTCCCGTATATTTTTGTACGCAGTCAAATCATTCCAAACCTTTCGATAATTTTCATATTCATCCTTATTCAGAAATTTTAATTATTACCGAAGGTTCAATTTTTTTTCAGGCAGAACGGAAAATTTTTGAAATGCAGAAGGGCGATTTGGTACTTATTGCTCCATGTCTTGTACACGACATATCTGTACCCCGTAATGCAGAAAAAAACATCATTCATTTCCACAGGAACCTTTTTGAACGGTATATTATACAACAAAAAGAAAAAAATAATATTTTAAATATATCAAACAACGGGTATTACATATACAGACGGAAATCGGGGATTAAAGAAATTGACGATATCCTGAAGTATGCCATGCAGCGTTTACCGCAGTGGTACCGCTGTCCTGACAGATCGCTTGCAAAACAAAATACCGCTGCGTTTCTCGGCGAATTGATCCTTCTTTTATTTCAATTCAGGCGACACCTCCCTCATAAGCATTTCCCGAATAATGAAATGAATAAATTTGATTCGATTATCTGGGAAATATTGCAATACATTGAGCAGAATGTAACCAAAAGCATTGATTTACAGTTCATCGCATCTCAATTTGATTTTGAATACTCAGCAATATCCCGGTATTTTAAAAAAAAAACTGGGTATTGCTTTAAAGATTATCTGAATAATCTGCGTGTACAGATGGCTGAAACACTGATTTCCACGAGCGATGCCCCGCTGACTGAAATTGCTTTCTCATGCGGATTTAACAGTCAAAGCTACTTTATTGAGGTGTTTCGAAAACATAAGGGCATGTCGCCCGGGGAATACCGTAAAAAAACATCCAGCTGATTTATAAGGATTCTCTTGCTTCAAACGGCAATGGGGAGACTCCCGCTGAGGCGCAGCTCGACTATCTATTTTGTTTTCTCTGCGCCTCAGCGCCTCAGCGGGAGGTTTTCTTCCCGTACGCCGCTGACAGAGAAAACATAACTATTGCCTGCGGGATA
>Ga0180008_1001084_pt1 | contig 18295 bp, 17 predicted proteins | sample MM_PW_MetaG_FD_121121 | JGI IMG/M metagenome (GOLD analysis project Ga0180008, IMG submission 121121) | Groundwater microbial communities from the Aspo Hard Rock Laboratory (HRL) deep subsurface site, Sweden - MM_PW_MetaG | ecosystem: Environmental > Aquatic > Deep subsurface > Groundwater...
AGTGATACTATTAATATCTAATGTATTTCAAACACAGTTTATTGCAAAAATAAGAGTATGTATTTGCATGAATATATTTTATATAGTGATTACAAATTTAAGAGTGAAATAAATCGGATAGAAATTGGACAAAATAGAACGCTTGTTTGTATAATTAATATATAACCTTTTCTACGATTGAGAGGATGATAGATCATGCCGAGACACTCAACTATCAAAGATGAAGACATTATTGCAATGTATAAAGGCCACGTTCCATTTAAAGAAATGATGAGTGTTTCCGGTCTTTCAGACAGAGCTATTCGGAATGTGATGTATAAGCATGGAATTCCTATGAATCGAGCTCAATCATCAGGTCAACCAAGAAAAAACAATGTAAATGAAGACTTTTTTACAATTTGGTCTCATGAAATGGCATGGGTTTTGGGCATTTTAGTTACGGATGGTCATATAGTCAAAGAAAACCATAGCATTTGTTTTTCTCGAAAAGATGAGCGTATTCTTCGAATAATTGCTAAATATATGGCTGCTGATTATGTGTTAACACCTTTTGGAAAAACGAAAAAAACCCCAACTTTAATCATTCATTCAAAGAAAATGAAACATGATCTTGAACTATTAGGGATTACTCCTTGTAAATCATTAACAGTTCCTTTTTCAAAAGTTCCTGAAGAATATCTTTCATCATTTGTTAGAGGGGTTATCGATGGTGATGGATGGGTGCAAAAAAACGGATATGTTATGAATGTCACATCTGCTAGTGAATTATTTTCTAAAGGACTTTTGGAAGTGTTTATATCCTGGAACTTAATAGCAGAAATCACAGTAGAATTCACGAAACTTAATAGAAGTGTATATCGTGTATGGGTAAAAGGTAAATATGAAATTCCAAAGCTAGCAGAAATAATTTATAAAAATGCGAAAGAAAATACAATTTCTCTTAAAAGAGAACGAATGACTCAACGTCTATATGAAATGAAACAACAAAATCAAGGAGTGATTTATAATGTGGAAATTAATGAATGGTAGACTAATTCAAACAACAGATAATTCCAGAGTGAAATTCCGTACAAATATTAGCAAAGCCATTATAGAATCTTTAAAAGAAATTTCCGAACAAAATGATACCCATGTAAATTATTTGCTGGAGAGCGGATTGAAAGCATTGTTAGTTGAGGACTCAATTTCTTTTAATAAAGAAAGTCGACCAAAGGATCGTGTCCAGTATAAAACAACTTATGACGCCGAACTTTTAAAGCAAGTTAAAGATTTTGCAAAAAATCATGATTTGTTTATAAATGATGTTATCGAGTACAGTGTTAAGTTTATTGATGTTAAAGAAAGTAAGAATATGAATTATCGTTACAGAGTAGAGAAAGGATAGATATATCTTTAAATAATGCCACTTCAAACTACGCCCCGGTCATAATATCTATTATGGGAAGCTGTGTATCATTAAACAAGTATACTTGAAATAGTGAGACAAAATGAATGTTCTTTAAAAAGTAAAATTTATTTTAAAATCCTTTTAAATTCAACCGCTGTACTAAATGAGTGTTGCACAAATTTTAAGTAGCGATAATTAGTGTTTCTTACTCGATTATTTTTTGGAAAAACATCATTCTGATAAGTTCTTTGTGACAAATCTTTTTATGTTAACTTTGTCGTATTTGTTAAAACATTTGGACTGGATTCCTTTTCCTTATCGGTAATACCCATACCTATCTTCCCTATAAAAAAATAACCATAAGGAATTTGGTTTATCAAATAAGTAGCAATCATCGATAAAAAAATGCTACCTACAAAATATACAACAAATTCACCAATGAAATGGGTACCCTTTAAAGGTCCTGTAAGCATTATAGAAATTAATGCCATAAAAAAGGGATGAAACAGATATATACCGAAAGAATATTGACTTATCCTTATGATGATCTTTGGAACAGTCCTAACTTTTGTTGATACAAAATAAATAAATAAAATCATACTAGTTGTAAAGAACACCATATCAATTTTTTTCGAAGATATCACTGGATAAAAACCATTCGTGAAAAGAATAATCGATACTATTGCTAAAACTAGCGGTGCTGCTAAAATCCATTTGTAATACTTTGCTAACACTTGAGTAAAAACAGTAAAATAAATGCCACTGTAATAAGCAACTGTAAAATAAAAAATCCAACCGAAAAATGGTATCCAGTAAAACCAGGACCATATATAGTTCCCTACTATAGTTGGTATAGGGTCAACAAAATTAAAGAAACCCAAATATACTATATTTATCATTAATGACAGACCAATAACCCATTTTGGAGACCATTTTTTTAAATACTTGCTAAAGAAAAAATGTAATAGATAAAATTGAAATATAATAATGATAAAATATCCATGATATTCTGCTAATAAAATATGTCTCAAAATGTTATGGCCGATAGCCATGATAACTACTTCTCCATTGCTCAGAGCTTGTTCGAATCCCTTAGCAATCGCGTAAAATATTCCAAATAAAAAATAGGGCATCAAAATATATTTTACTCTCTTACTCCAAAATTGAGCAGGAAGTTTATCGGGATATGACTTCGCGAGAATAAACTCAGATATAAAGATAAATGTAGGTGTCCCAAAGGTTAAAAGCATAATTCCAGCATTCATTAATTCACTAGGATTGTTCAAGGATCTTTCCATTGCATGATTAAGAACAATACTTAAACATGCGACACTTCTTAATAAAAATATTTCATTAATTATTTTTTTACTCACTAAGTTCCCTCCAACCCTAAGTGTATGGACCTTTTTAAGAACTTATCTATAACCATGTGAAAAAACCATTCTTTTAATTTATACATCCTTAATTTCGCCTCAGAACCATGTATACCAAGTACATTGCCAAAAATTTTAACATATTCTGCTATAGTCATTTTTAAGCTATGGTTTTGTGACCACCATAAATTTGAAATATAACCGGTCTTACTGCCGATAAATAATAATTGAGTATTATCATTTTTAAAGACACGATTAAAATTCATTTTCACTCTTCTCATGTGATAATCAGTAGAGATCACAATGGCTGACTCAAAATGCTGATCATCCATAATTTCTTTAGTGAAAAAAGCATTTTCATAAGTGCTAGTAGCTTTGTCCTCCAAGAACAAATGATTTTTTGGTATATTCATTATTAATTTATTTGATGTAGTAAAAGCATTTGAGTTTGATATAATCAGATTCTCTGCATAACCCGAATGAAATAAATTAAGCCCCTGTTCTATTCTTCCAGATTCACCACTTAACACGACAATAACATCAACTTTCTGCGGTATATCGTAAATTACTAAAAACTTACCTGCCATTAAAAAACTAATAAATATTAATATAGTAAGTACAATTTTTAGATTTTTCGCAAAGGTTTTATTTACTCCAAACACCATCCTAGGTTTCCTCTATTATTTGAAAAATTTTTTTATAAGTATTCTTTCTATCGAACTTTTTCTCAGCTATTTGTCTAGAATTTAATCCGTAGTAAACCATTTTGTCCATATGATTTAGTAAGTATTCTATTTTACTTACCAACATTTCTTTGTCTCCAGAATTGTAGTTTAAACCTAGGTGATAATCTTTTATTAAATTTATCACTTCTTTATTCGTTCCACTGTTCAATATAGGAAGACCAGCTGCTAAATAGTCGCCAAGTTTATTTGTAATACTTCCTTGTGAATTTTTAGATAGTGAATTTAATGCAATATCAGATTCACATAAGTATCTGGCCATATCCTTATAATCTTGGTAGCCTAAAAATTCCACGGGAGCACCTAATTCAAGTGCTTCTTTCTTCAAAAGTTCTTTGTCTGGCCCTTCTCCCAAGATTTTAACTTTTATTTCAGAATACCCTTTGTTTTTTAGTGTTACGGATGCCCTAATGACCGTTATTAAATCATAACTATAGCTCAAAGTACCAATATAGGTTAACCATATCTCGTTTGGGTTTTTATTTAATGATTGATTACCCTTTTTATCGAACGCTTCTAGATCTGCGCCAATAAACACTACACATGAATTTTTCGAAAATTTTTGTGCTCGTGATAAATACGTATTAGAAACAGCAATTAAGTGATCAGCCATTGAAAATATTTTGTTCGCAAATAAAGTAAAGGGAAAGACGAGAAAAGAAAAAACTTTATTTGGTAAATTGAATACAACATTAAACGAATCTGGCCATATATCTTGTATATCTAAAATATAGGGTATTTTATTTTTCTTAGAATATCTTCCAACATTAAATGCTGTGTTCATTAAAGGATAGGCGCAATAGATGACGTCTGGAATATTTGTCATATTTTCAACGAATTCTTTAATATTACGTTCAAGTTGCATATGACTGATTATTCTTCGTAAACTAAAATTGTGTTTATATCCTTTTTCAGATATTAAAACAAGTTTGTATTTAACCTGATTCTCTATCATTTTATTTCTAAACTTTTTATAAGGATGAATAAAATTACTCGTTAAAAGTGTGACATCATGTCCTCTATAGACAAGTTCTGTTGCAAGATAATGAAACCTATTAAACCCCGTTTCGCCAGGTAAAAGCGTATAGGGAGCAATTATAAGAACCTTTTTCAAGCTTCCTTCTCCCATCATAAAGTTTGCTCAATATAAACTTTTCGAGTTTCAGCTACCATAATTCTTGAATTGAAATTTGTTTCTACTAATTGTCTTGCTGCTCTTTTTATTTTTACCGTGTTTTCAGCATTCGTTAAGACATTATGAATTTTAGTTGCAAACTCTTTTGCGTTGTAAGAATTTATTAAGACACCTGTTTCATTGTTTATAATAACTTCATTAATGCCACCAACATTGATGCTAACTACTGGTACACCCGCCGCAAAGGATTCTAAGATTGTCATTGGAAACGCCTCAGTAGTTGAAGTTAAAACCATCACATCAACGGAATGAAAAAAAACTTCGGGGTTATTAATATTCCCAAGTAATTCAACATGATTTTCCAATTGTAATTTTATTATTAAATCTTTTATATTTTGTTTTTCTGGTCCATCACCCGCGATAATAAAAGTACAATCTATGTCATTTTTAATTATTAACTTTGCAACTTTTAAAAAAAGAGTATGATTTTTTTCGGGTGATAATCTTCCTAGAATACCAATCCTCTTTTTTGTATTTTTTTCCACATAATTAAATTGATCTAAGTCAACACCATTATAAATTCTTTGTGTTTTAATTTCTTTTACACCTTGTTCTATTAAAAGATGTCTCTGTCTTTCAAATACTGTAATTACTTTATTAACAAAAACATTAATGATTAATGAAAAAAGTCGTGGTGCATGTCTTTCAATAACGGTGACGTTATGCTTTGTATATACAAGTTTTGTTCTAGGAAATAAACTTTTTAATAAAAGACAGTAAAGAAGCATAGTAAAACTGTTTGCATGTATAAGATTAATATTTTTATTTTTAATAATAGATATGAACATTAAGATATTTTTAAAATGATTCCCAGTTAATTCATAATACTTATCCGGGTATTTTAAAAATTGATTAAACGACCCACTTTTAGCCGCAGTAAATAAGTTTATACCCAAATCGGTCAAACAGTTTTCACATTTCACAAAATATCTCTCTGCCCCACCTGTCTCTAAAATATTCGTAATAAACAATACATTTACCATCCATTCATCCTTTGATAGAAAGTTTATTTTTACACTTTGATTGTTTGATTAGATCCATTAGCAATGTTCAAAAGCTTGTTTCTTAATAACGAACTATCTATCTTTGGTAACTCAATAATTAATCTCCATACTTCATCTAAATTGCTTTCTATACTTTTTCCTACATGAATTTTTGGATGAATTTGTATATCGATAACTTCATCTTTATTTAATAATTCTTCCATTAATTTTTCTCCAGGTCTCATTTCTGTAAATTCAATCGGAATTTCTTCTTCGGTGAATCCAGAAAGACGAATCAAATTTTTGGCTAAGTCAACAATTTTTACTGGATTTCCCATATCCAAAACAAATACTTCTCCTCCTTTTGCAAATGCTCCAGCTTGTAAAACGAGCCTTGATGCTTCTGGAATTGTCATAAAGTATCGCTGCATTTCAGGATGAGTAATTGTTACTGGTCCACCATTTTTAATCTGTTCTTTAAATAGCGGAATTACACTCCCTCTACTTCCTAGTACATTACCAAATCGGACTGCAACAAACCTTGTTTGACTTGATTTATCGAGGTTTTGAATCACCAATTCAGCAATTTTTTTAGTGGATCCCATAACACTTGTGGGATTAACTGCTTTATCTGTTGAAATCATCACGAAAGTTTTTACATCGGCTGCGTCTGCAGCTTCAGCCACATTTTTTGTGCCAATAACATTGTTTTTAAAAGCTTCCTCTGGATTTCTTTCCATTAGGGGTACATGCTTATGAGCTGCTGCATGAAATACAACATCCGGAGTGAAATTTCTCATAACCTGAAAAATTTTATCTCGATCTTGAATATCAGCAATTTCGGTAATAAATTCGATATTGTTTTTAAATGTAGATTGTAGCTCCATTTCAATAGAATATATACTGTTCTCACCATGACCCAATAGAATAAGTTTGGATGGATTAAACATCGAAATTTGACGACAAATTTCTGAACCAATTGATCCACCTGCTCCTGTGACTAAAACAATTTTATTTGATAGGTAGTTTTTAATTGAATGTGTATCCAACTCAACAGGATCTCTGCCAAGAAGATCTTCTACTTCAACGTTTCGAATTTCATTTACAGATACCTTACCTAACATTAAATCTTCTAATTTTGGAATTATTTGAGTTTGCGCTTTGGTTTTTTTACACTCATGGAAAATATTATTCAATTCTTTTTTACTCAGGGAAGGTATAGAAATGATAATATTTTCTATATATAGAGTTTCAACCGCATCTTTTATTTGTTTTATTCCACCTAATACTGGAAGTCCAAGTATATCGAGATCATGTTTCCTAACATCATCATCTATAAACGCAACGGGACATAGTAATGCATCATGACTCTGTTTTAATTGCCTTACCACCATTGTTCCAGCTGATCCAGCACCTACAACTAAAGTTCTTTTCATTTTAAGTTTATGAATATTCTTATATCTTTCCATATAACATCTTCGTAGAAACCGTGATCCACCAATTAATAAAATATGACTCATCCAGGTAATTGTTAATGTTCTCAGGTATATATCTTGGAGGAAATAGAATTGAACAAATGATAGGACTAAAATGGAAAATGTTACTGTTTTTAAAATAATAATCATTTCTCTAATGCTCGCGTATTCGAGTGAACTTTTATATAGCTTGAATATATACGATAATATATGATGTGTAATTATTAAGGTAACAGCACTAATTAGTAGAGGGAGTGTAATAATTGGATTCCGCGGAAGTAAAATGAAGTTACTAAGAAAGATTGTAGTTATAACGATAAACGAATCTAAAAGGATATAAAATATGTATCTTTTTTGAATACTCAATACTTAATCTCCTTTAAAGTATTTGTGAAATCCATTGATCAATTTGAAGTAAAAACGATTGGAAGAAAGTAAAGGGGAGATTTTTTTTATTTTTCAAACATTTTTCAGCTTACTAATTAAACTAGGATGTCTATATATTGGGAAAAAATCTTTGTCTAAAATGTCGATATCCTTTATAATCTCTTGATATATTATATTGTTGTGAATTTTTTTGCATGTGTAAAAAGGTAAATCGCCATCTTTGTTAAAGTGCTTTTTGAATTTATATAAACTATCCTCGCCTGAATACCCTCCGCCTAAATGCAAAGTTTTAAAACCTTTAGACTTTGCCCAGTCAACAACAAAATTTATTAGTAAATTATTTGGTGAATATTTCAAATAATTTTCTTCAGAACCTAACAAATGATAATGTATATTTTCTCCATAACACATAAAGAAGCAGGATAAAATCACCTTGTCTTCATAAGTCACTTCAAACAATTTAATCTGATCTCCAAGTAAGTCCACCATATTTTCAAAGAATGTAGAACCGAAATAATAGTACTCATTAGCTTGCTTTTTAGCCATTGTTTTATTGTATAGATAAATAAAATTTTCTAAGTCATTAATAGAGCTTTGAACAACTTTCAAGCCATACTGAATGGATTTTCTAATCCGATTTCTATTTTTAGTATCATACTTAGCCCAAATTTCTTTTTTGTCTCGTGTTAAATCCACATATATTGTATTTCGAATATATTCTGACTCATAGTCTTTGTTGTCAATTTCATTACGAATCATTGGGTGATACCGAATAAACTCAGTGATTATATTGTTTTCTTTACAGTATTCGTTTAGAAGCTTATTAAAATTGCGATAAATGTTATTTTTTATCTGATGGTCTTTTATATTAGATATTGGTCCACCATAACCATAAGGCGTGATCATATCATATGTTTTTCCATATTTCGCTTCTATTTCATATTCATTGGGTATTTTATTAATCTCTCTTAACAAAAATGGATAATATATTAGTAGATTATCTTCTTCATAAACAATTAATTGAGCTTTCCCTTCTCCATTCTTTTCATATAGGTGACAATATTCTGGAGTAAAATAGATATCTTTATGATCAATTTTATCCAAAAATTCTAACCATTTCTCCCTTTGAAAGATATCAAAGGTAGTAAAGCTCATAAAAATCCCCCTTGGGTATATTGCTATTTAATTAGTTATCAAACTTAATCTTTTCGTAAGACCCATAAATTGAAATTGATTATGATGTATTTCTTTTTCAGATACCAAAAGAAGTGACCTTGTATCATCTAACATTTGTAATCCGTATTGGAGTTCTTCGTCTTCTATTGCTTGAAGTCCAGTGACGCGAAATAACAATGCTTTTATTCTTCCTACTTGATACGTTCTTTTTGATGTTTTAATAAATACATTTGAAAAATCATATAATGCTTGTTCAGCTTCAGAGGTATGAAAGTTTACAACACTAACTTCAGTTAATTCCCCATCAAGTGAACTATTTGATCTCTTAGTTACATACCATTGATTCGAAGAAATATTCTTAAATCCATTATTTTTATACCATAAATCCGCAAATTGATTGTCTTCAAATACATCCAATGTAATCTTGTTTTTTTTATATAATTTCGCAAGAAAAAATCCATGCTCAAGGAGTGCTTTGCCTATTCCAAGACCCCTATAATTTGCAAAAAGGCTAATTTGATTTAAAAAAATCCCATCTTCATAAATTCGCCATTCAGTAAATCCTAATAATTGTTCATCTTTATAGGCACCAAAATAAAAATAATTGCTTAATCTTTTAGGCAGTCGCAATATATTTTTCAAATATACTTCATACCTGTTTGAACTATAAATTGTCAGTTGAAACAACTCTTCTTTAAAACTGCATTTAATTAATAAAGGTATTAAATGGACATCTTTAAGATTCAGTGGAGCAATAGTAAAATTTATGATTGAAAACCCCCTCTTTCATTTAGTAGTTTTCCGATCAATATCCAAATCCATTAATAACTCACTCGGATTATCAACCACATCATCACCTTTTAACACTTTTAATACTGTTTTACATACAATTTTCACATCTAAACTTATTGATTTATTTTGAACGTATTCCACATCTAAACGAAGTCTCGTATTCCAATCCAGATGATTTCTACCTGAAATTTGAGCTAAACCAGTTATTCCAGGCTTAACTAAATGCCTTTTGTTCTCTTCTGCTGTGTAGAAAGGAAGATACCTCACTAATAAAGGTCTAGGACCCACAAAATTCATGTCACCTTTTATTATATTAATAAGCTGGGGTAGTTCATCGAGGCTAGCTTTTCTTAAAAATAAACCAACTTTAGTTAAACGCGCTCCATCTGGTAATAAAGCATCTTCTTGATCAGTTTTATTTGTCATAGTTCTAAATTTATAAAGGCGAAACGTCTTTCCATTTAAACCGACACGCTCTTGTATGAAAAATATTGGAAATCCTAATTTTAGTAGAACTATTAAAGATGTAATTAATAAAACTGGCCATAAAATTAATGTTAACAATACAGCAATGAAAAGATTTAGGAAGTTATTCAAAAGCTATTTTCCTTAACATTCATGAAATACTTCTTTAATACAATCTACGACTCTGCTGATTTCTTCTACTGTGAGGTTAGAGCCTGAAGGTAAACATATACCAGATTGAAATAATTGATCCGAAACACTACCTTCAGGACTATGTGGAAAGTATAAGTTTTTCTTGAAAAGTGGTTGAAGATGAAGTGGTTTCCAAACAGGACGTCCTTCAATATTTTCACTTTCTAAAGCGTCTAAAACTTGTTCAGCTTTTACTGAAGTTTTCTTTGGGTTTATAGTTAATGCTGTTAGCCAACGAGATGAACGACCAAATGCTGCTTCAGACATAAATTCGATTCCATCCAAACTTGATAATTCATTATTATATATATCGAAAACATTTCTTCGTGCATTTACACGTTCATTGATGACTCTTAATTGTCCTCTTCCTATACCAGCTAAAACATTACTTAATCTATAATTAAAACCAATTCTACTATGCTGGTAGTATCGAGCTGGATCTCTCGCTTGAGTTGCCCAATATCGTACTCTTTCTAAAGCTTCTAAATCTTCCGATACGAGCATACCACCTCCAGATGTAGTGATGATTTTATTGCCATTAAAAGAATAAATACCATATTTTCCAAAAGTTCCACTAGCTTTACCTTTATAGGTTGCGCCTAATGATTCTGCTGCATCTTCAATTACTGGAACATTGTAGTGATTACATATATCGAGAATTTTAGACATATCTGCACTCTGTCCGTAAAGATTTACAACAATAACTGCTTTAGGAAGCTTCCCTTCTTTTTCAAAATAATGAAAAGCTTGTTCCAACGCTTGTGGTGATAAATTCCAAGTAATTGGCTCTGAATCTATAAATACTGGTTCTGCTCCTTGGTACAAGATAGGATTAGCACTTGCCACGAATGTAAGTGAAGAACAAAAAACAAGATCACCTCTGCCAACATTTAATAATTTCAATGCCAAATGTATTGCAGCAGTCCCCGAACTTAATGCCACCGCTCCACTTGTTCCAACAAATTGAGATATCTCTTGTTCAAAATAATCTATGTTTTTTCCTATAGGAGCAATCCAGTTTGTATCAAACGCTTCTTTTATGTAATCTTGTTCAAACCCACTCATATGAGGGGAAGAAAGAAATATTCTATTCGAAGTTTTCACCAAAATATATTCAACTCCCTCATCTAAATAACATTACTTAATTCTCTAAGAGAAGAGATACAGATGTCAGCATCGTATATTTCATCTACTTTTACATCACGATATTCGCCAATTGTTCTTCGAATTTTTATGGTTTTCCAACCTAACATTTTTGCAGCAACAAAATCTTTTAAAGGATTGTCCCCAACATACACAAAATCCTTTGCTTGACCTTTAAAGTACTCCATCATGGTTAAATATGGTAGATGATTAGGTTTCCATTTGTCTTTTCCTAACAAGTCTGTATAAACAATGAAATCAAAAGAGTCTTGAATACCTAACGCTTTTACTTTACTAATTTGTGAATTTGCATATCCATCCGTTAATAGTCCAATACCTTTATATGTTCTAAAGAATTTTAGAGCCCAATCAGCATCTTCAAATAATTTAATCTGAGGTGAATGATTACGGTACATCTCAACAAGTTGAAAGATAAATGCATCATTATAATGAATTCCCAATTGATCTAGTGCAAGATTGAAAATATTCCCTCTTTCGCCTTCTTTATAAAGCGCAAATGCATGGTTATAAAAATTAGGTATATTGTATTTAGTATATAGAAAGTGGGATATTGATTTTAAACCGCTGCTAACATACTCACTTTCTGGGTAAAGAGTATCGTCCATATCAAATATAACAATTTGCGTTAAAGCCATAATTCTGATCCCTTTTCAATGAAAATCGCTTCATCATATCTCAGCATAGCTAACCCATCCATCCAATCGTCAATCCTATTATGAGTCTCTACACCGTTCATCCACTGGATTATATACTTAGGAAAATCAGCCCCAGCCTCAAAAGACAATGGTACACCTCCTCCAAACCTAGGATTAATTTCGATAAATGTAATTTCCCCATCGTTTGTGATAAAACATTGCAAAGTTATGCATCCTAGCGCTCCTGGAAGTGCTTCTACAACCTTTTTACTTGCCTCAATTAATAATTTATTTTTCACGGTGAGTCCTTTACTCACTTCTCCAGCACGAGTTTCTATACGAAGTCTTGGAACCACAGAACGAATATTTCCTGAAAAATCGACAAGAACATCTATTGTATATTCATCGCCTACAACAAAATTTTGTAACATCGCATCAGGTGTATAGTTTATAAAAAATAATAACTCATTGATATTATTTATTTTATTAACCCCTTCGCTACTACTTCCATTTACTGGCTTAATTATGTAAGGAAAATTGAATTGTTGGCTATTCATTAGTATGTTCACATCAAAAATATCTGGGGTTTGAAAACCTGTATTTTTAAAAAAATGATAAGTATTTCTCTTATCGAAACAAATATCATTAACTTCGCATGAAGAAACTAAACAAGTTACACCTATTTCTTCGAATTCTTCTTTATGAAAAGATAATTGAGTTAACTCGGTATCGATTAGTGGAATAAGAAGGGTGATATTATATTTTTGACAAATATTCTTTAAAGCTTCGATATAGTTAGAATCAGATATTTTAGGAACTACTATATGTGTGTCTGACATATAGGATGCAGGAGCTGAATTTTTAAAATCAGTTGTTATGATTTTCCCCTCTACACCAAGTTCATTCAAAGTGCGTTTAAAATGATTTATTAATTGAACTCTTCTCCCTACACTAGTGAATAAAATATTGAATTGTGACATTTACTACCACCTCCAATGTACCCAGTAATTATTACTTAGTATTATCTTCTTTACACTTAAATACCTAATCGTGTAAACCATTAATACTAAGATAATATATGATTTGTTTTGGATACTTAGACATATACAAACAAATCGTTAATAATTATAGGGGTTAATAAAGTAAGATTAATATTCTTCATTTACTATTGAACGATTGGGATTACTCATGGATCTCATATTGATAATGAACGCTCTTTTAAACTTTTTTGACTTGGAATATAGTTTGCCACAATAGCCAAATACAAGAGAAATACTTCGTTAATAAAGAAAGTAAGTGAAGTCATTTGTACAAGAAATAAAATGAACGTTAAAAATAAAAATGGTTTCTCAAAAACCAAATTGTTTTCCAGCAATTGATAGCAAACAAAGAATAAAAAAAGTACATATATACTAAAACCGATTACACCCGACTCCGAAAGTATTTCTAAGAAAGTGTTATGAACAAAATGAGTATCACTAAAATCATGAGAATTATACTCTTTAAAATTAAATGCACCTATACCAAAAAAGGGTTGTGATCCAAAATAAGTCCATGCTCTGCTCCACAATTCAAATCGGCCACTTCCCCCATCCGTTGAAAAATCTTGAATTCTAGAAAAAATCATATTCATAAAATTTATATGAAATACAAATGTCATAATAAATGCAAATAATGACAACAAACTAATGGAAGACAAGATTAATTTATATTGTTTAATTGGTTTACTCAGTAATAAAAATATAATAAAGACAAAAGCCATGGCCATTATGCCGCCTCTAGAAAAAGTTAATAAGTTTGTAATTAAACAGAGGATTAAGCCGATTTTATTTAAAGAACTTTTTGAATTACATAAGAAATATGTGAAAAAAATCGAATTATAAAAAATATAATAATTTGGGTCGGTAACTACTCCAATCAAGCGAGGATAGTCTCTATCCATCATTACTCCACCAATAGTAGTAAGTTTGAATTTTAGTGCAATACCATATAAGAGAAGACTTAGCGTATTAAAAACTAGTCCTGAATATCCAATTGCTTTCTCAATCGCATATATAGAATATTTAACTAAAAAGAATCTAATGATAAAATAACAGATGATTAATAATATTATTCCTAAAATAATACGAATACTTTCAATCGGATATAATGAAAATGCACCAGTAAAGCTGAAGGTTAAATAAAATAAAATCATAATAAATTCATAGAAATGGAACTTGACAAAGTAGAATACAGTTACATTGAAAACAAATAGAAAAAACAAAAATACCATATATGGTTTTAATGCAAAACCTATGTAAATGTAATATTTACCTAGGGTAATAAGTAGAATCAATAAAAACAATGGAAATATTTTATTTTGATCTGTTCGAATTTCCATTATCAAGATCCTTTCCAAAACTTGCTAAGAACTCTCCCAATGGTCGATCTATTAAAATAGGTAATAATGTTTCTGCTTAATACTCTATCTAGTAAAACCACAATAGTGAGTACAAAAATGCAAATAATCATTGCTACTATAGGAGTCGATTCGAAAAATGTGTAAGTACCAAGTAAAGATATACCGAAAAAAATCGAATATGGTACAAGTACATTTTTGGCAATAATCCACCTGTTTGGATTAGTGATCCAGAAACCAATTAATGCGATTGCTTCTATACATAAACAAGCCATAGCGGCACCTAAAATCAAATATAGATTACTTAAAAATAAAAAGAGGAAAATTGCACAAACAACAGAAACAAACTGAACTATTGTCCGATAATTTTGCTTTGCTTGTGTAGTTAAACCATCTGCTAAAGCAATATTGATGCTTTGTAATACTAGTAGTAATGACAAAACTTGTAATGCTTCAGCTGCATGAATCCATTTATGTCCAAATAGTAGAAGAATAATTTCTTCAGACATGTAAAACAAAACAATAGTAATACACATTCCCATTAAAGACATGATTTTTAATTGCAATATATTTAGTTTTAAATGTTGATCAGATTCATCGTTATTATATAGTCTGAACAAAGCTGGATAAAACGCACCTGCAATTACACCTGGTATCTGGTAGAGTGATGCTGGGATTCGGAGAGCAATTGCAAACATGCCTAATTGACTTAGAGTTAATGTTTTTTCTAATACAATTGGCCCGATTTGTGGCAAAAGCATCATTAGTAATCCACTTAATAAAAAAATCCAAAGTTTGTAGAGAATCGGTTTTTGAAATGGCCATTTAAATGAGAGTTTAATATGTTTTCTCACAAGAAATAATCCTACTAATCCTGCTAAAAAATACGAAAATCCATACAAGAAGCTTATAATGAAAGGACCGACTTTTAACCAACTACCTAAAAATATACTTATAACTAAGAATAATGCCGATGAAATTCTAATAATTCCCAAATACTGCATTTTTTCTACGAGTTGAAAATAAGTGATTCCTACGCTTTGTAAAGATAAACCTAGCACCATTGGTATTATAAGGAAATACATTGTTTTAATTAATTCTTGATTTTCATAAATTAAGTGGATAACCATAAATCCACATAAAAAAATGGCAATTAACAGTACAATTCTTACTTTTATATAAGATGAAATTATTGCTTCAAGATTGGATTCTTTTTTAGAACCTTCTCTAAGGACTGTTACACTTAAACCTACATCCGTAAAATAGCCCATGACCAGAGAAATGGCCAAAGCGATACTAAACATACCATAGTTCTCCGAATTCATACTTTTTGCTAAAAGTATTAATGTTAAGAGATTTAAAATACTTGAAAGTGCTGTGCTATAAAATAGGTGAAGTACATTTTTAACAATGGAATTTCTAGTTAAATCAATTATTTTTTCTCCACCTTTTGATTTTGCTATTTAACCTGAAATATTACGCCTAGAATATTTTTATTGCCTGTTTCTAAATATTTTTTAGTTTTAATAAGATCTTCTTTTGTAGTTGAATTCTTTTTTACAACCAATAAAACATCATTACAATATTTAGCTAATATTTGAGAGTCTGAAGCGGACAAAAAGTCTCGACTTTCTATAATAATCAAATCATAATGAGTCTTTAAATTAGTTATTGAATTTTCCAAAATATGAGAACCCCAAACTTTCGATCGTTCATCTAATAATGGACCAGTCGTTAAAAGAGATAAGCCAGTGGTATAGGTATAATGTGAATGAATATGTAAGTTTCCATCATTCAATATTACATTGGTAAATCCTGATTTATTATCTAAGTTGAACCACACATGTAACGATGGATTGTCCAAGTTTCCATCAATAAGTAAAACTTTTTTTCCTTTTTCAGCCATTGAAATGGCCAACTTAGCAGAAATAATAGACTTTTGTTCGCTTAAATTTGGAGAAGTAATTAATAGTAACGAACAGTTTTTTTGCCTATTTTCAATATTTGTTCTAATTATTCTAATTTGCTCTGTACTTACTAGTTCAGGGCTTAGTTTCAGTTTTCTAAACGTTTTTTTATTTGACTTCTTATTGGATTGAAGTTGTTTTCCTTTTAGTTTCATCTTTCTTTTTAAGTCTACTTCTCCTAATACTGTTAAACGAAGTGCTTCAAGATCAAATTCCGATTCCACACTATCATCAAGATATTCTCTAGTCATTGCAATGCCTATCCCTGCAAATATACCAACCATTAATCCTATTGCGATATTTAAAAGAGGACTATCTACTCGCTTTAACGAAGTGCTTGAATCTGGCCCGCTTAAGATTTTGATATCCTCACTATTCAATAGCTTATTCATTTCATCCCGTGCAACCAATGCAACTGTATTTGCTATATCCTTAGCTAATTTCGAATCATTACTCCGAACCACAATGTTAATGATTTGCGAGTTATAATTATTTTTTACAACAATATTTTCTGAAACATTACTTATTTTAAGTTCTTTTTCAACTTTATGAAGAACAACCGGACTCTTAATAAAGTCTGTAGATGAAGCGACAATCCTTGTTATTTCTTGAGTTTCTTGAAGGTCTTTATTTTTAAATACACCAATTAGTAACGATTCCGTAGCTTCGTAGGTTGGTTTCATTGCAAGTATCACTATGCAAACAGTGAAAATGATTATACTTATACTCGTGATAATTATTGAAATATATCTTTTCTGCAATAATTTTAGAAACTTCTTTAAGTCCATGTTTTCGTTCATACTAACCACCTTATCCATTATGTTTGATGGTATTTTTATAATACAAAATGGTTTCTTTTAAACCCATTGATATATTATGAATCGGCCTCCAATGTAATAAGTTTTTTGCTTTATCATTTGATAACAAGCTATTATTAATATCTCCAAACTTGGGATCACAAAAAACTGGAAGTAGAGAGTTGTTCTTCATGATACTTTTAAACTCGAAAAAAAGTGTTAGTAAAGACGTTTGCACATTCGTACTGATATTGACTATTTCATTATTTTCTCTTTTCAATGCAGCTACGTTAGCTTTTGCTACGTCTTTCACAAAAATAAAATCTCTAGTTTGTAGTCCATCTCCAAAAATGCGAAGTGTCTTGGCATTAATAATTTTCTCGGCAAAAATAGCAATTACACCTGCTTCTCCATTAGCATTCTGTCTAGGACCATAAACATTTGCATACCGTAATATTGTATAAGGTAAAGCGAACAATTCAGAATAGAGTTTAATGTATAATTCTGAAGTACATTTTGACAATCCGTAAAATGAAATTGGTTGTGTGGGATGAGATTCATCGATTGGTAAATAAAGTGGATTTCCGTAGACAGCAGCGGTTGATGCAAAAATGAATTTCTTTATTTTGTATTTAACACAGGCATCCAAGAGATTAATTGTAGCTAAAATATTAATTTGAGCATCATCAATAGGAGATTCCAATGACTTTCCAACTGAAACTTGTGCAGCTTGATGGATTACATAGTCGGGCTTTTCTAAAACAAAAATGTCATCTATAGATAGACATATATCTCGATTGTAAAATTTAGCACCTGATGGTATGTTTTTTTCATTTCCTGTTATCAAATTATCCACAATAATTACCTCATAATTAGCTTCTAACAAAGCTTCTGCAATATGAGAACCAATAAATCCAGCTCCACCAGTAAGTAAAATCTTCATACCTAATCACACTCCATTTTGGGAATCATTAGAACTTTAATATTTTCATTTGGTCCCGTATGCTACATTTATCTGTTATGTATATGAAGGAGTGTCCTAATTCATGATGACACTATGATGCTTAAGAAATTTTTAATTCGATTTTAAAAAAACCCGCTGAAATCGATTAGATTTCAACGGGTTTTGTATTTGTATCTAAATGTATATCTCTACGTTTCATTTG
>Ga0180008_1001087_pt1 | contig 18258 bp, 24 predicted proteins | sample MM_PW_MetaG_FD_121121 | JGI IMG/M metagenome (GOLD analysis project Ga0180008, IMG submission 121121) | Groundwater microbial communities from the Aspo Hard Rock Laboratory (HRL) deep subsurface site, Sweden - MM_PW_MetaG | ecosystem: Environmental > Aquatic > Deep subsurface > Groundwater...
AAGACAAGTACAAGTACAAATGCAAATAAAAAGTGTCGATGTTTCATGGTTTCAAACCTAAATAATCCTTGGTCAGGCCGAGGTCTCAAAGTCCCCGCTTGGCCCCAGGTCCGCAATATCGAGCCCGGCGTAATCCACCCGCGTGATTCCGAAAAAGGCCACGCCCGCGTAAATCGCGATGGTCCGGTCAGGTGTTGCCTGCGCCTCAGCGTAAAATCCCGCCTGCGCATGCCGTTTCACGTCGCGGATATCTCCGGGAATCAGATATTTTTTTCTATTGTCCAGCGGGACCGTCAAGTCCCATGATTTAGCGCTCATAGTCTGTCCTCCGTCCTCTGTTCTCTGTCATCTGTTGCCTTTGGCGACTAATATCCCACCGCTTCCCAATCAATCACGCCGCCCACGCTGGCCCCATTTGTATCATACACCTCGTAGGCGGCCCCGCAAAGGCTGTTGAGGCTAAGAGTAACAAGCCGATTAATATTGTTATGGTTTTCATGATCAATCTACCTTTAGATAAATTGTCCCACCTTTTGCGGCCCCGGCATTTGTGACCACGGGGGTGTATTGCCCTCCGAATAAAGGGATATATGCACCATCAACAGTAAGCGGCGTCTGATAATTGCTTGTGTCGGTGGCTGATTGGGGTAAATTGGCTCCGGCTCCATGCAGTATGTCTAATCCGGCATCATCTAAAAGTGTGACATCATACAGGGCTGACGGGGCTGTTCCGCCGGCATCTGGCACGAATCGAACCCCCGTTAAATGTCCGGCCATGTTTACTGCGCCACGCCCGTTTACATCACCTGAAGCATCGGACAACCACACCATCTTGTATCCTATCACTGCGCCCGTTAAGGGATCATGGACTGTAGTAGTCCTACATGACCCCGCAGCGGCATAAACCAGGGCAGGCATTAAAACCAACATCACCAATGCGATAATCCATACCAAAAACTTTTTCATGCTATCCTCCTTAAATATGCTTGCCCTTGCTTACGCCAAGTGCTTTTGTGCTTATTTGAGATCCTCGTAAAATATTTTCAATGACTCCCTTCCAAACCTGTGCGTTCCAATCAAGCGTTGCCTTTTTCGGCCAATACAACGGATTGTCAGTTGCCGGTAAGTCCATTAACTGCATCACCCCAAAGGCCACAACTCCCAATTGGTGCTTGGTCGGAATGTCTGAAATGCTTGAAATTGAATGGATGTATGTCACCAGTAAATCATTCGCAAAGGCCACGTCATCCACAATGATCTTTCCGTTCCTCAAGAAATACTTACTGTCATCGTTAAGGGTAGATTCAGATTCAGGAATGCGCGTCATTGGCAGAAAATCCGTGCTTTCCTCAAACACCTTGCCGCCGGATACATAATCAGCCGTTGCAACAGACCCGTCCAGACTGTATGAATCCGCGTCTACCTTGGTAATCTCCCAGGTATCATTGGCTACAAGATTCCCCAACACATTATGAATGGTCACGATATTGTCCGTTGAGCGCCCATGCGCTTCCTCTGTAATGACAATCGGGGTTGCGTTTGTGGCCCCGGTGATCGTTCCTGCATTCGTCCCCAAATCCCACACATCCATCAAGGTTTCACAATCAGACGGATAATCGAAAATATGAGTAGTGGACGTAATAGACTTTCTGCTTTTCAGGGAATCAGGAGCATGTTGCTTAATCTTTTCTCCCAAGAAATCCACGGCAAACCCGATTACATCGGTGATCGCGTCGTCACTTACCTTAACGGGCTTTGGCTCTCGTATCGCCCTGCGGATAAGGGCGGTTGCTTCAGCACTGGTCATTATGTGTTAACTCCGATAGTTTTAAATATAGATTCAAACCGATTGCGCCACGTATGCTCTTTCATGGTTCTATCGTATGCGGCTTTTGCAATTTCTTCTCTCTCTGTGTGATGTGTCAGGTAATAATCAATCTTTTCTTTTAGCTCCTTTTCATTGCGAAACACCACAATCTCTTTGCCGATTTTATAATACTTTTCAATGCCTTCCACATATTCACACAAGGGCATCGTATTTGATGCGGCTATTTCAAATGGCCTCATTTTTATTTGAGGCTCTCCGTTGGCTCCCTTGCTGAAGTTAATTGAAATCTTGCTCCTGTTCAGAACCTTTGCCATGTCTTCAAAGTCCAACATCCCATTCGGCCACCCCTTGCCGAAACACTCCACGTTCAGCTTTTCCAATAACTTGTTTCGATCTCCATAGTTCTGCCCGCAAAAAGAAACCTTAATGTCCTTCGCAAAATCATGGTTTTTAAAATAGGCGGGGTTAGCTGCCCACTGAGAAAGCAATATATTTTCATATCCCATTTCTTTGTAGTCTTCACACATCATGGGATAGGTCGTAACTGCATACCGAAACCCCTTGCAGTACCGTTTTGAATAAGACTCAAACCGCCAGTTATCATCGGAAAACCATGCTATCGTGGTAAACTTCTTTGATATTCCTTCCCAGGTTTCAATGGGTATTTCTTCTTTGTAGGCAGAATGGAAAATGTACTCAGGCTGTACTTGATCTATCAGAGCACACAACCTTTTTATCATCCCTTCCCTGCCAAAATGTTTGATCTCAATGTCATAAAAAAACGTGGTTACTTCCCCAAATTCCTCAAGCGGTTTCAGCCACGTATAGACCTCACCGCTCATCTTTGAATTGTCCAGATAATCCATTCCTTTACAGACCAGCATCCCACGTTTGCCGCTTCCGCATACTCTCGGGACTGAACCTTCAGCGTTAAAAACTACCTGAACCTTCATGTCATTGCGTGATCTTTCATAATTTCTATTCATCTGATCTTTATGTTGCCGGTAACAAAACAACGATTCGGGGCAATGCACCCCGTTCTTTTCGTTGGCTATGAACTTCAGCCAAAGATCCCACTCGGTCATGTGGTTCCGGCTGTCATTCAGGTAATTGTCGTAACCCCCCACGGACATAAACGCATTTGCCCTCATCAGAGCGCTGTAGGGGATATAATTGCGCTGGACAAGCAAAGGTACATCAAAGTCTGGAAGTGGCACATGCTTTCTGTTTCGCCCGTCAAAATGAATCATGTCGGGATAGGCAAACGCACAGTCGGGATTATTGTTTAAAACAGTAAGTAGTTTCTGTGTATACTCAGGTCCCACAAAATCATCAGCATCCAAGAAAAAGAAAAACTCTGTGCCTACTTCCTTGAACCCGATATTCCTTGCCTTGTATACCCAATGATTGTGGGGCAATTTAATTAGCTCAACTTTACCGTCAAAATTGGCAACGTATTTTTCAACGATTTCAGGGGTATCGTCAGAAGAAAAGTCGTCAACTACAATGATTCTCTTCAAGGGTACAATCTGTGCAAGCAACGAATCCAATGCCATTGCGATTGTACTGGCCCCGTTTCGCACGGCTATAACGGCCGTGACCTCACCTTCCGGCTTTGCTGAGATGTTAGGCGCTTCCAGATTATCAAGAACACTATCTATGCCGTTAAGCTGAGTCTCTAATGAGTAGTTGTTCTGTACAAATTTGCGATATCTTGATGAGTCGTATTTTTCGTAAACAACTGAGTGGATAAAATCTCCAATCGTGTTCCAAAGATATTTGCTCGGATAAATTCCTTCTGCTCCTACAAAGTTGTGGATAATCGGCATCAGGCCACACGCCATAGCTTCCATCAACCCTACCGGATGGCCCTCAAGAACGCTGGTACATACGATATAATTCTTGTCTTCCAGCCATTCGGGAACTTTGTCGTGGGGGATTCTGCCTTCAAGGTGGATGTTTTTGCTCAGACCCATAGCAGTAATCATTTGTTTAAAGTACAGCGAATATCGCATGTCCTGGAACGAACCGATCATGTACAATTGATATGTGCTATCAAGAGCCACCAATGCCTGAAAAGCGTGAAGCAAGAGCATCGGCCCTTTCTTGTAGTTAATGTCTCCGACAAAAGCTAAGTTGACTCCCCGCTTTCTCTTTTTAAAACGGAACTTGTCCAAGTTTATTCCGTTTGGGATTACATGGATATTGCTTGGCAGGTCAGGCACCTGCTCAAGAACAATGTCCTTAATGTGTTCCGCTACAAAGATTACATCGGAAACCTTATCCCAATTTACCTTCTGAGCGTATCCGGCCAATGCCTCATAGCTGTGCAACCGGCAAATCACATGTTTCCCGTCCAGCAATCCAGGCTGATTGGTTAGCGCAATAGTCAGTTCGTTTGCCCATTCCAACCACACTATATCGGCCCACCTGATAAGTTTTGCCATGTCCGATCTGTCATTTCCGTAACAGGTCTTTACTTCGTACTTGGCTGATAGATGGTCTGTAATCTCACCAAGAAACGATTCAAGCCCAGGAAGACACAGCACGGCCAGTTTCGATTTTGTTTTAATTTCTGCTTTTTTCATAAATTCCACATGATATCCTACGGTAAACTGGTCAATGAATTGTGATTCTTCGAGAGCAAACAGGTATCTCGGCAACCAATCTCCCAATAAAGACCGTGCAACTTCTATGTTATCTCCGGTTCTATGCGGAGGGAGCAAAGTAGACGCCCTTACGCATTCCTGTGACAATAATTTAAAGAAGCCTCCGTTGGGTGTGATTTCTTTAACTTCAAGTCCGAATTTACGGGCAAAATGTTTATACCATTCAGGGGTATAGCCCCCATAATAATGATAGGGAAGCTGGTGTAATCCCGATCCAAGTGGAGCCGTCAAAAGCATCCGGCCCCCCGGGCGCAATATCCGTGCCATTTCTCTAAGGGCTTCTATCGGTTCAGGAACATGCTCTAATACTTCGGTACACAAAATTACGTCGAAAGAATTGTCAGCAACGGGGATGTTTATAATGTCGGAGAGATAATCTATCTTCCCGTATTCCGTTGTCCCTCCGAGTTTAACTCCCTTGTATTCTCCAAAGTCATGCGTTTTGTAATCGCAATGTGAAAACAGGTTGCGATACAGGCATGTCCCGGCCCCTACGTCCAGCACCTTCGCCCCCTTTGGAACACTGGCCGCCTTCTCGCTCACCCACGCATTTCTATCGTTTTGATTGAAGTTGTGGATCTGAGACATTGGCAAACCGGACATACATTTTTCTTGAATCCTTGGGAATTGCAGTTTTATAGCCGCCCTATTAATATGGCATGTTATCAATTCTCTTATTTTATGATTAGACGGGTAACTTGGAAGATTGTACTTTACTTTAAGATTGGTTAATATACTCTGGTCGTGCCTATGCTCCACAAAACATGAATCGTTTTGACTATGCTTGTTTAAGCTGTCGGTAAGCAAGTCCTCATCCTGGCAATAATGCAACCATTCTTCTGCGAACTTAATTGTGGCATCCGTTTTCTTGAATCCACAGGCGGCTCCCAATAACTGAATCGCATTTTTATATTTGTCCTCATCACAATCCATCCCGTAAAAGCAGTCATATTTTGTCCAGCACTTATTTACAAATCCTCCATCCAGCAAGAAAGTATCGTTTTTACGGAAATGAATTTTCAGGAAATCAACCAACTTGTCTTTGAAAGAATTCCCGCAATCCATATAAAGAACAGCGTCACCGTTGTTTATTTCATTTAAAGCTTTCAGGATGATATAGGGTTTCCACAGCCAATACCCGCACCCTCTTTGCTCGGAAAGTATTTTAATGTTTTGCTGATAGAAGGCTGTTTTGGTCAAGAAGTCGTCGTAATCGTACTCGAAAATGCCGTCAAAAACCGATTTGGCTTTTTCGCATAGCTGTTTTCTAAGGTCTTGATAACTTCTATTTGAAAAGCATGTAAAATACAGCTTCATGTTATTCGGCCTTAACCAGAATTTTTGCCGGATTCCCGACTACGGTAACGCCGGGAGCTACGTCTTTTGTAACAACCGCCCCTGCGCCTATCCTGCATCCAAAACCAAGTATGATATGAGGCAGGATTATCGCTCCACCGCCAATTGAGACTTCATCTTCAACCAATGTTTTTGCCTCGTTTCTCCACTTGCCTTTAGATGGAGGATGCTTGTCGTTTAAGAATGTTACCCTTGGTCCGATAAATACGTCTTTTCCGATCATCACGCCTTCGGGAATAAAAGAAAAAGAGCCTATCCTGCATCTATCGCCTATGACGACTTCCTTGCCAATCTCAACAAAGGAGCCTATTGAGCAAGCTTCTCCTATTGTACAACCATAGATGTTGACCAGATTCGTATGCCAGATTTGCGTGTTCCTGCCTATTTCTGAGTTCTCTATCATGTCAGTTGATTCTCAATATATACAGGCACATTAATAATTGATCTTCCATACCCGTTCTTGTTGCTGTACCGGTTCATGAGCCAATTGAGATAAAACATTTCCCTGGGTTTTATCCCTCCCCCGTTCATAATGTCGTCATACATGGCATTGTATGCTTTCTGCATGTCAATATTCAGGATGTCCATGTCGTCAATTCTTCGTTCCTGTTTTCCCTCTCTTGTGACCAATCCGGTGAAATCGGCCCCCAACCTGGAAGCGAGATCCAGATAATGGACAAAAAGGTTATAAAAAACCCCCCCGGTCAATTTTGCGTCGCCTTTCCATGATTCAAAATACGCTTCATCCCTGACCATCGTGACCGATACTCGCTTTGCTTTTTCAGGCAAGTTTGGCAAGTATCGAAGTTGTAAAACTACATTTATGTTGTCTGCTTCAACTAACGGCTCCCACGGTAAACATGCCGGTTTTTCCACAATTATCGTAGCCCACGGAGCACGGTCTAAGACCTTCATGGTATGTTCCCGATGAAGATCTGAGGGAGAGCAAATCACCACCACTTCAAGCGGCCCGAAGAAGGCTTCTCCGAGTTCATGGAAACGAGGAACACCTTCTATTGAAGATACCGATTTGGGATATTTTGGGTCATGGATAGCAACCAGTTCGCCGCCAACATGCTTGATAGCTTCCTTATGGTACTTGGCGATATAGCCGTCACCTATCAGTCCGAAGCTTGTTTTCATGCCGCTTTTCCAGCGTCCAATTCTGCCACTTCGCCGTAAAGATCCATCCGGGTCTTTTGAATATCCAGATCAACCGCGTGTTTAACCTTGGCATACTCAACCAATTGTTCCTTATTCATTTGAGAAGGATATTTCGGCAAATCCGCAAGGGACTTGGTTGTTATTTCCGGCTCAACGATAGGCGTGGCTACGATTTCTTCGGGAACAACCTTTTCCGGCGCCATCTCTTCTGGCTTTTCCTGAACCGTGATCTTTCCAAAGGCGTTCGGATTTTCCCGCAAAAGTCTCTCTGCATCCACGTCTGCCATCTTTTCCTGAGAACCTTTTGTTTTAAATCTGTACTCCTGTGTAAGCCACGGCATTTTCAGGTGTAAGTTTTTCTTTTTGCCCTTATAATACACTAAAGTCATTGGCTTTCTCCTTTCTGTAAGAGTGGAGGGCGGCTTTTAACCGCCCCCCTTGCTTAGATTTCGTCTCTTATCGTTCCTACCATAACGTAGGACACGTTTAGGTTCACTTCTGTTCCTACCGCCATTGTGGTAGTAAGAACGTGAACGTCTATGGTGTCTTGGGATGTATACCTGTAATTAATACCGTTGCTTGTTCCATCTCCAAATTGCGAAAATGCAACATTGACAAGTCCGCATCCAACGCCGTCGAAGAACCTGTCTCTGTCGCTGGCATCTCCAACGTCAAGGGTGCAGGCATCGGTGGCACTTCTTACGGACAGCTTCATGTCAACAATCTTTGCGTCTTTGGGAATCGGCACCATTTCAATGGTAGTGCCATTTGCCAACGCAGATGTGACAACGGTATAATCGGCAATGCGGTTTAAAATCCCGCCAGCCTTCATAAGATTAGGCATAATCCCAGCCGTAACAGCATCACTTCGTACTGTAGTCATGCTTTTATCCTCCTTATAAAGAGTTGAGGGGCGGGTTAATGTCCCCACCCCTCACGGGTTAGGGGTTAAGCCTCATCAGCGATATTGCCCATCACGTACTGCACGTTCAGGTCAACACGTGTTCCGACACCCATTGCGGATTCTTTCACAAAGATGTCGATGGTATCTTCGACTGTATACTGATAGTTATGACCGTTACTGGTCCCATCTCCGAACAATGCCCAGGAATCATCAGCCGCTCCGTCAACACCGTCGAAGAACCTGTCAATGTCGCCTCCATCACCAACGTCAAGATGACAGTCAGACTTTGCAGTTGCCAGCTTAACGCCCATGTTGATAATTCTGGCATTTGCAGGAATGGGAACCATCTCGATTGTTTGATTCGCAGCAAGCTGAGTGGTCGCAACCGTATATGTCCCATACCGATTCAGTACGCCTCCTGCTCTGGCATAGTCCGGCATAATGCCTGCCACAACGGCAGTAGATTGTTTTATAACCATAATTTATGTCCTCCTATATAAAAACACTGTTAAAGATTATTAAAATTACTAACTTACCTCCTTATGAATTAGGATCATCACAGTATGTATCAATTGCGCAGACACCAAAGTCCTTGGAGTTGAACCGACTCTTTTTGACCCCGTAGATTGCGCCTGCGGTAATAGCCAAGGCGTTCCCACGGTCATCGGTTTCCTCGTTCCATGAATAGCGGCCATACGCTCCGCCACCGCCCCATGCGATTATTCCGGCATGTGCGCCAAGGAACAGTGCTCTGGCGGCTGTTTGGTCTTCGCCTACACCATAATCGGAAAATCTGATTACGTTTCTGTGCTTGTGCAGAATGACACCGGCGTATTCACCAAGAGCGTTCTTGTAGACCAAGTTTTTGTCGCCCCTTGCTCCGGCTGTCTTTTGAATGTCTATCCAGTCATTTGCGGAAATAGACGTTCTCAGGTCGTATGCCTGCCAGGTGTGCATCAACAGGACAAACTTGTTCTCGCCCTCGATCTGCATAGGTCTCATCATCGGATCAAGGGTTTCAGCCTTCGCAACCGCCCGCTCCACGACGTTCAAGTGCATCTTGTCAGCGGCATCCAGATCGGCTTTTGCGGTAGCGTTCCCACCATAAAGCTGGTGGTCGGTATCCGGTGCCTGTAAAGCATTGTTGGCTCGGGTAGTCCATGTAACAGGCGTATGGAAAGACGTATCAACACCCCTTGCGCCAGACAGATAACAGATGCACATTTGGTCGTAATCTTCGCCAAACCATACTGCCAGTGCATCTCGGCCTCTCCTCCGCAGATTATATGGAACTCTCTGCTCGGACATCTTGCCCTTTGATTTTGTTCCTTTCCTTCTTTGTCCAATAAACACAGCATCGTTGAAGAACGTGAGGGCTTCTTCTGCGCTGGTTCCCTCAATTACGTTGTCGTCTTCGATACCGTCACCGGAGAGTTTCATGCAGAGCGCTACGGTGATCTTCTCGCCGGCCTGTTTGTTCAACTCTGTCTGAACCTTAATAACCGCGTTATCTCCGGTTCCCATGAACCGACGGAAATATTGTTTGTTCTCGGCTTCTACAGCAAGAGATGTAGACCAAAGCTGTACGGCCAAGGCATCATTTAATGCAAATTCAGTTGCAGCCATATTCTTCCTCCTTATCGTTACCCATATATGGGGTTACGCACCAAGGAGCTTGTCTCTCTGTTGGGGAGTCATGTTTACGTACTGTGCTTCGGTAAATCCTCCAGTAATTTCAGGAGTCTCACCGGAAGCACCAGGGACATCCCCAATGCTCTTAAAGTCCGTACCCTTTTGGGTTTTAAATTTCTTCATTAATTCTGCGGTAATCGTTTCCCGCAGTTTCTTTTCTGCGTTTGCCTCTGCTTGAGCACGTAGAGTTTCGGGACTGTTGGTTTTCGCAGCCGTGTAAAACTTGTAGATCATTTCTACAAGACCAGCGGCACCGTTTCCGAGAGGCTTGATATCTCCGTTCGGTGTTGCTATAAATGTGCTCGGGGTAGTCATAAGGCCCAACAAATCAGGATCAAAACCGTTTTTAATTGCGAAGGTAGCAAGGTCTTTATTGACAGAACTTCCCTCTTCATAAAGTCCCGGAACAGCTTTTGTCATTCGTTCCAGACTTTCAGTGATAACTTGCTGATCTTTCTCCTGCTGTTTCTTAGCGACATCCCGCTCATTCTCTTTTGATTTCTGTGCCTCTCTGTACTTGTCAAGCTTCCGTTCGTATTTAATAGCTTCAACCGGATCTTCCTCAACAAGCTCTTCAAACTCCTCATCAGACAACACTTTGAACGAATCTTCCGCAACCTCTTCTTTTGTAGCCTTCAGGTCAGCGACTTCTTGCTTGAGAGCGTTAAGCTCTCTTGCCAACTCCTGCTTTTCCATGCGGGCTTCATGAAGTGCGGCATGAGGGACATAACCAGCAGGGGGCTTTTCGTCTTTGGCTTCAGGCTCTTCCTTTTTGTCTTCGCCTTCTTTTTCCTCTGCCACGGCTTCCCCTTCGGGTTTTTCACCTTCCGGTTTTTTGTCCGTCACCTTTTTGTCACCCTCGGCAACTTTCTCTTCGGGGGCAGGTTTCGTTTCTTCTTTCTCCGGTTCTTCCCCCATCAACTCGGCTTCGGACGGCGCAACTTCGTCAAACAATGGAGCGTCAAGCGATTCTGATGGTGTATCTTCAGATGCTTCCGTTCCCAATTCTCTGTCTGGCTGTACTCCGACCATGCCGGTATCGTTTTTTGCCGGTGCCGTTTCTGTCGTCGTCTCTGTTGCCTGTACTGTTTCCGTGCTCGTTGTCTCTGTCATCTTCTCCACCTTTTTCCGTCCTTGGATGGACGCTGCCTATCGTAACGGGGATAAGCTCCCGAAGTTTATGTTTACGGCCATGTCGCTGACCGATTGCGATCCAATAAAAAAAGCCCGAAGAGTAAAGGACGTGAAATCGTCCTTACCCAACGGGCTTTAAATAGGCGGTTGGCTTAACCTAATGTGTGGCTGTCAGCGAGACATTAGATTGTTATGTCATTATTTAAACAAGTTCTCCCTTCAATATCTTCTCAAGGCCTTGTATGGCCTGCTTCAAGGCTCTGAGCAAAACTACGATTATTGCTTTCATTTCTGGGGTCATTTTATAAATACCTCAAAATAACACCTTTGTTGTGCTTCTTTGTGAACTACCTCTGACCAGCGTTTTGCAACAATGTCGTTACTAACCCCCCACTTGCTCTTTGGTTTTGTTCCTTTCCTTCTCTGGTCAAGGCGGATGTAGTCATTGTAATAAATCAAGTCTTCTTCGCCAGTTTCTTTATGCCACTTTTCTTTTTTATTAATGAGAAGTCCCAAGAAAGGAAGTGCCACAACCATCTTTGTGGTATTCACTAAAAAACTACGTCGGGTTAAGTTTGTCATGATGTTTCACCTTCATCTATCTCAAAATTATGTATGAAAGTTTTGTCTTGATTCCAAAGAGTGATAGCTTCATCTATGTCGTCCACATGGGCTTCTGGCCCACAATGTCCACAATCAAGACAACCCCAACACAAAAAATCTTCGTCTTCATCATCAAACACAAATCCACTGTTAGAAGAACCACATTTGGAGCATAACGCTATTCCAACTATCTTTTTAGCCATCCCTCAACCCTCCCCTTGGATTCTGCGTTCATCGTCAAAAATGCTTGGCAATATGCCAGATGTGGTTGTTTCGTATATAAATCGTATAGTTTCAAATATCTTTCTCCGCATTGTCGCATGTGCTTAAACAGTTCCTTGTTGCCTCTTTTGCCGGGTTTATTAAGAAAGACACCGATATGTAGCATGTCATAATTCAGGTCTATGTTGTTGGGAAATAACCATAAGCCATTTGCAATCCACCGGAGCGCCTCCCGTGCGTTGTTTAGACGAGCACAATATATCATCCCAACGGTATGATACAATGAGACATACGGCGCTTTCTTGTCTATGTATCGCTCCGGGGGTAACAATGCTATACACCTTGCTCCATATTCAATGGCTTCATCCCATTTCTCATGAGAAGCGAGAAGATTGCATAAAAAATAATATGTTGTATAGTCCTCTGGATTCTCTTTGGCTCGTTTATATAGCAACAAGGAAGACCTTTCAAATTTCGCTTCCATCGTTTTTTCGTCCAGGTCATACCCATAGTGATACATTACAAAATCGCTCGGCGCACCATGCCCCCCTTCTGGCAAAACAACTCTGTTGTGAATATATCCTTCATATTTTACACCAATATGGTTTCTGAAAAACCGTAGGCTCTGACTGGTGGCGGTAGTGTGTCCATTTCTGTCTATGCTGTTAAGCGTCACTAACAAGCCATACACATTTTCGGGTAATCCTTCAAAGCGCTTTTTCAATTCTTCTTTACTTACTTGAATCGGAGCAAACTGTTCATCTGCGTCAATGATTAAGAACCAATCCCCTGTCGCATATCCTATGCTCTGATTCCTGTGTAGAGAAAAATCGTTTTGCCAGGGATGTTCATATATTGTCGCTCCATATGATCTGGCTATCTCCATTGTGTTATCGGTCGAACCAGTGTCCACAACGACAATCTCGTCAACATAATCCTTTATGGAATCAAGGCATTGAGGGAGTAGCCTGGATTCATTCTTCACTATCATGGCGGCGCTTAATTTCACTTCCCAACCACCCTCCCTGTATGCGGACTTACAATCACACTCTTGGTGTCGTTCACGCCCTCGATAACTACATCAGATAAGCTACAAGAAAATCGTAGTTGCCCGACATTCGTGACTTTTACTTGGTAAATAAACGGCCCCATCCTCAGTTCTGCCCCAACCGGAGGAATAAATGCTTCCTTTTGTTTCAAGGAAAGCTTCATTAATTCGGCGATTCTGGCTTCCGGTGTGGCCGGAACTGATTTGTTTCCGTTGATCTTTAATGTCTCAGTTGGGTTCATGTGCTTATACCTTTGTCCCCTCCTGTTCCTGTTGCGCATACCACATATCTGCCCCGTGTACTACTTTGATTCGCGATCCACTTGATAGCGTATGTTCTTCGCAACCAGTTTCTCCAATATATAATTCACCAAATTTGCCATCTTGTATCTCGTAGGATTCTAACATTTCAACATATTCTTTTAAATCTCTGATCGTCAGTGGTGCCAACCTTACGGTTTCATCAGGCAAAGGCGTTTCAAGTAAAAAAACCAATGTCCGCACATAATGAATTCTTCCACTCATTTTCTCTCTCCTTCAATAAAGCGCACTTTATTTTTTCGGTCGGGTTCATATCCCTGCTCCCGGTGCATTTGGGAAAACCGTATCAAAATTTTCTCTATAGTTTTTCATATCATTTTCATCTTTGAATCGCAAAGAAAAGCAAAGAAAATTGCGACCGTTTGGTAATTCTCGTTGCCCTGCCAACATCTTTTCTGCTTTAATCTCGAATTGCCTTTCCTGTTCAGGTGTCATTAGCTAAACCTCACTGGTCTTTTTGGTGTATCATAGCTAAGGATTGATCTTAATTCCCACCCACGGTCACTAACCCCATGAGAAAATCCTACCCTTTTGAGATCTATATATTCAGGGGGGATTGCATCTTTAAGCCAATTTATAAGTGTCTCTTCGTGAAATTTTGCTTCTTTTATTGTTATCTCCTCACAGTGGCTTCTCCGAGACAAAGCGCCTTTTCTTATTAAAACACCAGGCTTGAAGCGTGGATACTGTTTTTTAAGAAGCCTAACCTTTTGTATTCCTTCAATTTCCGCCCAAAGCATTTTAGGAGCTAAAACAATCGCTCCAATAAACACGCTGCCTGTTTTGATAAATGCTCTTCTATTCATTGCCTTGCTCCTTCTGAGTTTCCTGAATTCATCATCTTGTCTACAAGCTCTACCCCTGTCTTTAGCCCTTCCAACTCAAGCTTATCCTCGTCAATATTGGCCTTTCTTGTATCCTTGCTGTTTTGAAGGGTCAATCTGTCCCTGTTCACCTGTGCGTCACTTAATAGTTTCGCTATTTCCGCCTTGATCTTCTCGTTTTCAAGCGAATCATGCTCAATCTCAAGCCTTTGTTTGTTTTCAACAAACTTTTGCTCCTGTGCCTGTAATGCCTGTTGTGCCTCAAGTTGTTCAACTACTTTTTGTTTGACCTGTTCAGCAGACATATCTTCTTCTCTTGGATCAATCCCAAGGATAGGCTTGATTCTCGCAAGCAAAACGTCCTTGTTCGGGATGTTGCTCATTTCAAAGGCAAGGTTCATAAGGTGAGGTATAACTTCAGGCGGCGATTTCTTTACCCACTCAATGATGAGATTAAGGTTTTGTTCCCTGATCGTGTCGGTCATCGGCGCATCTGTTACAACCACATCAAATTTTACCTGCGTAATATCGTTTCTTACCTCAATTGCACCGCCTTCTCCCTGCGCTATCTGATTAAGGACAACAAATTTTTCAGCACCGGATACCCTGTCCGTAACTCTCAAGACTTTCTCGCCTGTCCAAAACCCCTGTATATTGGCAACTGTCTGATTCCCCAGAATTTTTGCTGACCGTCTCAGGTTTTCAAACAAAGGCGCGGATATGGTTGATCCAGCTATTTGTTTCTTTTCAATCGCCTTGCCGGATTGTGATACACTACCGTAGCCCAACCTTTCGGCGGTCACTCCCGTTGTTTCTTCGATCTCACGTTCTGATTGTTCAAGCAATCCCATTTGATACTGCGATAATTGCCCCTGTTCTTTTATCTCGATCTTATCTTTCTTGCCCGGATCTACAACAAGAAAGCCGTCAAACTTGTTAGCCTCTTCGTATAAAGCCTGCAATGCTGGTTCTCCGCCGGAAACCACGTCTTTTTCTGCAATTACCCTGACTTTCTGCAATAACGCCAATGCCATTGATCTGCGTTTGTTGACTTCAATATCCTGCCCTTTGATCTGCCGAGGAACGCCATACGGGAAGTTGTATCTGTCCAAGTATCCGATAAACGGCACATACGGAAATTCATCATGCGGATATGGGCTTGGGCTTCGTTGTAAACTCAAATCTCCTACAAAAGTATGTGAAAATACTTTTCTCACGTTTGCCGACACTACCTGTTGCGCTGAATTAACAACCTGGTATTGTTCCATAATCGGCATATCTTCTTTTAATTCGATTACTCTACCGTCAGGGAACACCGCAAACCATAACGCCCGGAACATCGTGTACCACATTTCAACGGGCCGAATCCTTACCCTGTCGGCATTAACCCATTGCGTCCCGGCAAGAAGCTGTTTATATTCTTCAACGGTAGTGGCCTCGTCCTGTGTGAAGGAACCCCATTCATTTCTCTCGGTTGACGCAAGTTCTTTGAATTTTTCTTTTAATTCGTTGCTCTTTTCTGGAAATAGCCCCTGTAATTCAGATAAATCCATCCACGGATTATGAAATACATACCGACATCGATCAACTTCAAGCCACGGAGAGCCAAGCGGGTCCCACCACATTTCTTTCCAGTCCCGATAGGCAAGGCGTAACTTTTCTCTTCTTGGATCGGAGTTAAGACAGGGAGATACACAACCCCACCCTGGAATTACGCTGTCTTTAAATCCTTGAGAAACTAAAAACTCGCCAAGATTCTGATCAAGAACGAACTGAATGCCCTCGCTCATGACCTGGGATATTTCAGAATCCTTGGTTGTCCTTGCTTTGGCAACAATGTTGAATTTGTTTAAGACTTGAGTGCCAAGCAATAAGTTTATTGCCGGGAATGTCCGGTTGATAGTAATCGGGTCGATGCCTGCGTCTTCTGCGGCCTGCCAGTCTTCCTCTGTCCACTGGCCTTTGCCGCCATCGTACATTTTCATATCATCCCAAGATTCAGACCGCCATTCTGAAGCGGCAAATTGGGCTTCTGAAACCCACGATAATAACTGCTTAGTTTTAGGATGATCGCTTTTCATCTATTCGCCCCACTTGTCCTGTAATTCAATCCATTTTTCTTCCCGGTCCTCGCCCTTTAGTTTCTCCAATTCGGTATGTAATTTTTTTACGTTCATCTACGCCCCCTTGCCATGCTTTTCCTGCGTTTCGGATGGAACCCCCCACCTGAATTTGGGTCGTGTTTTTCCAGCTTTACGAGAACATACTGTAAGGCTTCAGAAACATGAGAAAATTTATTCTTGTTTATCTGATCTGAATATTCTCCCGGAACTCCAGGACGAGGTTTATAGTGATAACCACCAAGAAATCCATTTATCAGCCGTGTGCAATCGGGACTGATAAGGAGTCCGTCAATTCTCCCAAGCGCACTATCGACAGCGTTTATCCTTGCCTCAAGATTCTGCTCTGATGCCTGTACGTTGATCTTGTAAGAATCACGCATTAACTGCGCATTAGATGTAAATGTGCCTTCTCTGGTCGAATACTCATTATGCCCTGCCGGATCGTCCCAATCGGTTATCTCAGCTCCTGGATACCGTTGATTACATTCACTAACCACCCATCCTGCAAAATCGGTTATGTTCATCCGGTCTGTGGTGAACTCTTTTAAGACCTGTATATGTCTTGGCCGTGGGATTTGTACAACCACACATGCTGGACAGTTTCCCGAATTATCCCATCCCCTGAATAATGGCCCCTTCGCCCAGCTCAACGGCTTTTCAGCTACATGATGCTTCCGTTTAAAGTTGTTATAGACCAGCTTGCCCTTGACAATTATTCCGGGCTTGCCTTCAATGTAAATCTCTATCCAGTCAGGGTTGTCTCTATACCGTTCCCGTAGTTCAGTATAGTATCCATGCCTAAGATTAGGTTCGTTTTCTCTCGGAGGTTGCCAAAACCCGGCATGATCTGCAAGGGGCTTGCCTTCAGGAATAGGGCCGGGAGGGGGGACGTTCCAGGTAAATTGCCTATATGTTGGATGTTCGACATCGGGAGGGTTGGTTGTTTCGATACCGTATTTTTTAACATCATGGACTGGGTTTTTGTCCTCATCCAATACGGGCTGGCCTTTACTATCTAACAGTATCGGCCACTCTTGCGCCTTGGGGAACCGCCCTATCCTGTTGGCAAGCATAAGTTTTGTTTCGTCAAAGATTTCTACGCTTTCGTCAATCCAGTAACCTGTAAATTCTCCGCCCTTTAATTTCTTGACATCATCGGGTCTATCGCAAGCCACAAAGTCTATTTCAACATGCAAGATCCCTTGTTCTGGATGCTTAATCCAGATTTCAAAGATTCTCTTCTGAACTCGAAACGTCCCAAACCGCTCTGGGGGAAACCATTCAAACACGGTTCGCATAGTAGATGTTTCTAATTCAGGGTAAGTATTTCTTAGCACTGCCCATCGAGTACGTTTGATGTCATACTTTTTAGCAATATGAACGGGGAGATACATACAAACTTCCCATGTGGCCCCTGTTGACTTTCCAGAACCCACCGGCCCCACAATGCACCGATACGTAGCGTCCGACTTGTGAAAGTCCAGAATGGTAGGAGGTACTTTCGTATAGTCAATTGGCTTTATTGCAGATTCTTGTGGTTGCATTCTACTTCTTATATCGGTAAGTTAATCGCTTTTGTAAAGTGTTTTCTACTTTTGTAATAATTTGAGATATTCTCGCCTCTGTCAAACCCCATATGTCACCGATTTCTTTCATTGGATATTCCTGCCAAAAATACAGCCAAATAATTTCTTTCGTTCTCCATGGCAGTTTTTTAATCTCTCTAAATACCGGCAAATACTTTTCCTTTTCCTCTAAATACCAATGCGGTGTTCTATCATCAGAAAAAACATCAATATAACTGGTTTTTTCCGATTCCTCGGCACCATCAGGAACATCATCAAACAAGACCAGCCTGTCAAGACGTAAGACCTCAACTTTTGGCCAACCGGCACGAGTTGGGAACAATCCCGCGTTTCTCAGACAATCAAGAATCGCACCGCGAATTCGATGGAAAGCAAAGCTTCTAAGAGAGTTTTTCCTGGTTAAATCGTACCTGTTTATTGCATCCAACGCTCCAACCCAACCAGATTGTAATAAATCGTTGTAATCAACATTTGGCGGTGTTCGCCTATTGTACTGGTCAGCGAATGATTTTACTGTTGGTTGTAGGGTTAGGAGGTCCGGCATGACCGTGCCTTCTTTTTCGCTGCCTTCTTGGCTTCAATTCGTTTTTGCTTAGTTACCTTGCGTGCCTTGTTGGTTTCGCGTCTGTTTTCAAGATTATAGCGAACATGACTTGGCTTTCGCTTCATCCGACCATATTTCTTGACACCACTTCTGCCTTTTTTAGATGATGGCATCTCTAAATTTCCTCCTTTCAAACAAAAAGGGGCTCCCTCGGGCTGGTACCAGGAAGCCCCTTCATAA
>Ga0180008_1001090_pt1 | contig 18217 bp, 12 predicted proteins | sample MM_PW_MetaG_FD_121121 | JGI IMG/M metagenome (GOLD analysis project Ga0180008, IMG submission 121121) | Groundwater microbial communities from the Aspo Hard Rock Laboratory (HRL) deep subsurface site, Sweden - MM_PW_MetaG | ecosystem: Environmental > Aquatic > Deep subsurface > Groundwater...
ACCGCGCTGAACCCGTACATCGGTTATGAAAACGCCACCCGCATCGCCCGTATCGCCCTTGAAAGCGGCCGCGGCGTGCTGGAGCTGGTGCGCGAAGAAGGCTTGCTCGACGACGCCATGCTCGACGACATCCTGCGCCCGGAAAACATGATTGCCCCGCGCCTGGTGCCGTTGAAGGCCTAAGCGCATGTAGCACCGCTCACCAGGTTGGGGGACTAGACACCTCTCATCCTTTTGAGGGCTTGAAGGCTTGCTCTTCAGGCCCTTTTTTTTGCCCGCAACTCGCCACCCCTTGTAGGAGCCGGCTTGCCGGCGATAGCGCTGCTGGCCCCGCCGAAACCACCCGCCACAAAAACCGATTCAGCGCCTTTGCCCGCCTACCATTCCTCGCTCAGTTGCGCTGCTTGCAGACGGCTGGCGCGCACCTAGGTATAGTGCCGCCCCTCTTCGCATGCACAGTCGTCGTATGCGAACGCCGAACTAATAACAACCCGCGACTTGGAACCGGGACGAGCACTCGACCCACCTATCGTGCTGCCTGCGCGATTGTGTGTAACACGATGTGTCGGCCCGTCCGGCTTTTGCCTTTACAAAAAACAGCGAGGAATACTCCATGCTTGAAGTCATCAACGACTTCCTCTCAGGAAAAGTACTGATCGTGCTCATTGTCGGGCTCGGTGGTTACTTCACGATCCGCTCGCGTTTCGTTCAATTTCGTCACTTCTTTCATATGTTCGCGGTGTTTCGCGACAGCCTGAAAAGCAGTGCCGGCCAGCTCAGTTCGTTCCAGGCGCTGATGCTCAGCCTGGCTGGACGGGTGGGTGCCGGTAACATCGCCGGTGTCGGCATTGCCGTGACCCTGGGTGGGCCGGGTGCCGTGTTCTGGATGTGGGTCACCGCGCTGGTGGGCATGTCTTCGAGTTTTATCGAGTGTTCCCTCGGCCAGCTGTACAAGCGCACCGACGCCGAAGGCACCTACCGTGGCGGTCCGGCCTATTACATCCAGCACGGTCTGCAAAAACGCTGGCTGGGGATGGTGATGGCATTCCTGCTGCTGGTGACCTTCGGCCTGGCCTTCAACGGCCTGCAAGCCCATGCGGTGACCCACTCGCTGAACAATGCCTTTGGCTTTGACACCACCTACACCGGCCTGGCCCTGGCGGTATTGCTGGGCCTGGTGTTTATCGGTGGGATCAAGCGCATCGCCTCGATCGCCGACTTGCTGGTACCGGTCAAGACCCTGGTCTATATCGCCGTGACGATCTACGTGATCGTGCTGCAATTCGACCAGGTACCGGCCATGCTCGCGACCATCGTCAAGAGCGCCTTCGGCCTGGACCAGGCCTTCGGCGGCCTGGTGGGCAGCGCCATCATCATGGGCGTGAAGCGTGGCGTGTTCGCCAACGAAGCGGGCCTGGGCAGCGCACCGAACGTAGCTGCGGTGGCCTCGGTGGAACACCCGGTCGCCCAAGGCGTGGTGCAAGCGTTCAGTGTGTTCCTCGACACCTTCATCATCTGCACCTGCACTGCGTTGCTGATTCTGCTCTCGGGCTTCTACACCCCAGGCTTCGAAGGGGATGGCATTGCCCTGACCCAGAACTCCCTGGCCGCGGTGGTGGGTGACTGGGGCCGGATGTTTATCTCGGTGGCCCTGGCGTTGTTCGTGTTCACTTCGATCATGTACAACTACTACCTGGGCGAGAGCAACCTGCGCTTTTTGGTGGGTAACAATCGCAAGGTGCTGATCGGTTATCGCGCGTTGGTGCTGATGCTGATCTTCTGGGGTTCGATCGAGAACCTGAGCACCGTGTTCGCCTTCGCTGATATCACCATGACCATGCTGGCGTTCGTCAACCTGTTCGCCCTGGCGTTCCTGTTCAAGATCGCCATGCGTATCCTCAACGACTACGACAGCCAACGCGCGGCGGGTATCAAGACTCCGGTGTTCGACGCCAGCCGGTTCCCCGACCTGGACCTCGATTGCAAGGCATGGCCGGCAACCCCGGCAAAACCGCAGGTTGCACCACCGGCTGAACTGGACGCTCAAACGCAGCGTTAAGCGCAGATGACACGCCGCCAAGCCTTGGGCATGCTCTGGGCTTGGCGGCGTTTTTCGTTCAGGAGATTTTGCAATGCAACCAGCTAACAACGTCATGGTGCTCTACACCGGTGGCACCATCGGCATGCAAGCCAGCGCCAATGGCTTGGCCCCGGCGTCCGGCTTTGAAGCGCGCATGCGCCAACAGCTTGCCGGCCTGCCAGTGCCAGCCTGGCACTTTCAGGAAATGCCGGCGTTGATCGACAGCGCCAACATGACCCCCGCCTACTGGCAGCACTTGCGCAGCGCCGTGGTCGAGGCGGTGGATAACGGCGCCGATGCAGTACTGATCCTGCACGGCACCGATACCCTGGCCTACAGCGCGGCGGCCATGCGTTTTCAGTTGCTGGGCCTGCCGGCGCCGGTGCTGTTCACAGGCTCCATGTTGCCCGCCGGTGTGGCGGACAGTGATGCCTGGGAAAACGTCAGCGGCGCGCTTGCCGCCCTCGGCGAAGGCCTGGCCCCCGGTGTCCAGCTGTACTTTCATGGCGAGCTGCTGGAGCCGACCCGTTGCGCAAAAATCCGCAGCTTCGGGCGCCATCCGTTCGCGACGCTGCAACGTCAAGGTGGCATGCCCAGGGCCGATGCGATTCCGCCTGCATTGGATTATCGCCAGCCCAAGGCCTTGGTGAATGTTGGGGTACTGCCATTGGTGCCGGGGATTTCGGCGGCGCAACTGGACGGCTTGATCAACAGCGGTATCCAGGCGCTGATCCTGGAGTGCTATGGCAGTGGCACCGGGCCCAGCGACAACCCCGAGTTCCTCGCCGGCCTCAAGCGGGCGCAGGCGCTGGACATTGTGGTCGTGGCGATCACCCAATGCCATGAAGGCGGTGTGGAACTGGATGTGTATGAGGCCGGCAGCCGCCTGCGTGACAGCGGCGTGTTGTCAGGCCACGGGATGACCCGCGAGGCGGCGTTCGGCAAACTCAATGCCCTGCTCGGCGCCGGGCTGCACACCGCTGAAGTCCGACGCCTGGTGGAACTCGACCTATGAGCCACGCTATATAAGCACCCCCTTCCCTGATCGGGCGGTCCCTAGCATGCAAACAACCCGCGCCTCGTCTCGGGTTATTTCCATCAACCGCCACGACAGGGATGACCCATGGCCCCTTCCTCCCCCCTCCCACCAGCCTCCAACAACGGCGACCCGACGCTGGGGCTGATCACCCAACTGCACACGGGCCCCTCATTCAGAGAGGCCGCCACCGAGCTGCTGCGCCAGACACTGAGCGAACTGTATCCAGACCTGTGCATCGACCCCAATACCACCCTGATGGGTATTCCCACCTGGGAGCTGGTCGACGACCGGATCGTGGCCGGGCCGGTTCACTACCAGGCCTTGAGCGACATACTTGCCAGGCAAGCGGTGCTGGCGGTGCCCATGCAATGTATCGAAGGCGAGCACTTCCTGACGCGACAGCCAATCAGTGATCCGGCCACGCATTTGCCGGTACGCATTATCGAAATCGCCAAGGCCCTCAATACCCTCGCACCCGCGATGCTCAGCGCCTGCCAGGAGCAACTGGTGGCGTACTGGAACGAGAGCAGCGGCAGCGGCCCGAGATGGCACGAACTGTCCAGCAGCCTGCGTTCGCTCTGGAATGTACAAAAGGCCGGGGCTTGGGACGCCATCGATTGCGCCATGGCCCGTGGCTTGTTCCACGCCCCGGTCCTTTCCGACCGCCAGCCTCAGGACGCGTACTCCAGCAGAGCGTATTTGCTGGATATCCAATTGGCTGACGGCGACCCGCTTCAGCCGGTGAGCGGGGCGGTGATCGCCGTACTGATAGGGCAACACCAGGGAAAAAACCGCCTCCTCAGCTATTCAATGCTCGACGGCTATCAGAAGTACGACTCGCTGGAGCAGTTGGGCCAATCCCTGCCCGCTCATATCGGCGCAGCGGCCCAGGGCAAGACACTGCACTGGCGCTTGTACGAGCCGCCTGGCCATTTTTTCGACGAGCAGGCCTGTGCGCTGCTCGCCATGCAAATCAAGGCCGTGGGCGAGCTGGACTTCTCCGACCTGCGCCAGGCAAGGCCGGCACTCGACGGTCCACCTGACGCAACGCAAAAGGTCTCGAACAGCGGCCAAAGCCAGGAGTGGTACTACCATCATTTGCCCGACTGGCTGCGCCAGGCGTCCAGCGGCGATCGAAACAGCTATGCACGGCACCTCAAAGACTTGGCGGTCCTCAACAGCCTGAACAACGGCCAGTCCTACCTGGATGAAATCCCACCGATCCGTGAGTACGCGCTGACCACCCTCAAGCAGCAAATCCTTCTCGACCACCCCGACGCCATACATCTGCCGTTTGAGCAGGTCGTCATCCAAGTGCAAAGCCTGGTGACCTGGGGAACCTTCATCGTGCCGGGTCGCCTGGAAACCACGACGTTCAGTCTGGCTGACCTGGCCCTGCAAAACTTGATTGCCGTGCCCATGGGCAACAAGAATGTGCATCTGAAAAATGGCCAGCGCTTACCCGCCTGGATGACTGTCGACTACCTGGAAAAGCTCATCACCCAAGTCGATATCGGCAGCGCCTATCCCGAATTGATCAAAAACAGACTGCTGGATCTGCGCCTGGAGTCAATCCGCCGCAAAAACCTGTACGCCAGCCACCTGCGTATCCAACTGCCGTTGATCGCCTTGCAGAACAAGATCCAACAACAGTGCGGCATCGACGAACGCGGTTATCGCTACGTGGCTGGCGTGATGCATAGCGAAGAAAGCGAGCGCCAGGTAGACGGACGCACCATCGTCATACGTCCCCTGGCCTTCATTCCCCAGCGGCGGGAGGGCCATGCCGAGGATGTGGTCACCAATATGTACGTGATTGGTCCCCAGCCCCCCGGCGACGGACCTTGCCTGCTCTACCGCCCGCTGTTTGACCCACCGTTGATCCAATACGCCTCGCCTTCCAACCTGTTGTACGGCATCGCCCAGTCCTCGGATCTGCGCGCTTCGGTACTGGCCTGGCTACCCAACGCGGTCCGTGCGGACTACGCCAACTATGTCTTTCCCGGGGCACTACCATCGCCATGGGTGGTCAGTGACTTTCTGGTCGAGCCCGACAATCTGCTGATCATGAACGGTCCCATCAGCCTGGGTGGCCAACCGCTCAATGGCGACCTGTTCAGTACCCTATTCAACGCCAATGCGCAGGCCCTGATTGAACTGGCGGATCGCCAATCGGTGTCCAACGCCGAAAACCGCTGGGCAACCCTCAAGCAAGCAGGCTGGATGATCCTGAATGCCATATTGCCCTTCCTTGGCCGCACAGCGGGTGCGGCCCTGTGGATCTGGCAGGTGGTCGATGAACTGCAGCAGTTCGTCCAAGCCCATGAACAAGGCGAGGAACAGCTGGAATGGGAAACCCTCACCGACGTGCTGCTGAATCTGGGCGTTGCATTGACGTTGCACCTCACCACCCGACGCCATGGCCTGGAAAGCCGGCCGCAGACCGATAAATCCACAGGCCCCGCAACGGTCCGCCAGCTACCTGCCCCCGGCCCTGATACGCCTGTGTTTTTGCACAAGACACCGCTTTACATCCAGGGCGCCATCCAGCGCCAGCCAGGCCAACTGGCGCAGTTGCTGGACAGCTTCAAGGTCAGCAAGCCCGATGGGCTTGGCGCGGTGATTACCGAGCCAGGCACTTACCGCTATCTGTACCGCCATGCCGAGCGTTACTACGCGCCGGTGGGCGAGCGCTGGTTTGAAGTGCAGGCCCGTGAGGATGAGCCCGTCATTATCGTTGACCCCAAGGACCCGAATCGCACCAGCCTGCCGCTGATACACAATACCAAGGGCCAATGGTTTATCGACACTCGCCTGCGCTTGCTCGGTGGTGGCCCCAAACGGGTCATCAAAAAAGCCGTGTCCGATGCCTCCATCAAAAGCGACGAGCTACGCTCGCAACTGGCCACCTTCGAAAATGCCAAAGCCGCCGCACAACAGCTGCTGCAGCAGGCTCATCAGGAAATGACGGACGCACCCAGCACCTCCGCAGCCGTCAAGCGCGAACACTACCTGCAAGCCCTGCTCGGCAGGCAAACGAGTTACGAAGAGGCACTGCAACGCCTCAAGACGCTAAACGTTTTCAGCCCCTCCAGCGACTATCAGCCCAAGGCCTTGGCCTACATCAAGGCTCAGTTGGCATTGAACGAAACAGGGATCCTGGAAGCCCAGACCACCTTTACACCCAAGCTGCATACCGTTCTGGACCACATCGAACACCAGGCCCGCGACCGTGAAGTGCGGCACATCAGCGACGCCAGGCAAATGACTACGATGAGCCAGGACATGATCGAGCGCCTGGATTACACCCAATCGCGCTTCGACCAGCTAAAGACTTTGGCGCTGGAAGGCACACGCCTGATCCAGGAGAGCAGGGGCCGGCTTCCGTCCTACACCAGCGACGACCTCAAGGCGTTGCAAGTGACGTTGGCCCGTAACCTATGCCTGACGGAGAGTTCGCTGAGCCATCGCCCCGAAGCCTGGAATGCGATAGACGCGTTGGTTGATACCGCCGATATTTCGGTGCAGGCCCTGCGCGACACCCTGCTGGAGCGCAGCGAAGCGCGCCTGGACGAACGGATCGAAGCGTTGTGCAGCCTGATTGAACAATTCAAGGTGATTGATGAGCGCCTGGGGGATTTCCAGCAGGAATTTTCCGATTCGGCTGTTCCTGAGGAGGTCAAGCTCCTGCAGCAGAAGATCCACGGGTTCTCGCAGCAGACACTGGCCCAGTTGGCCCTCTTGAGTGCCGAGCGTGACAACTTAAGAGCACGACCGACGCCCCCACCGACCCCACCAAGACCGAAGAAGAGATTCATTCATTCACGCTACAACGGCATGCTGATTGGCGAACCGAGAATGACCAAACAGGGACTGGAAACCGGCCTGGTAGATATCCGTTCCCCCCTGACCCAGCAAGTCATCGCCACGTTCCATGAGAAAGACAAAGACGTCTGGGTACAACACATCACAGCATCCGAGGCGGAATTGCCGGTGCCGGTGCCGGATATCCGGACTGGCCTGGAAAAAGGCCAGGCATTGTTGGACGGGCTCACGACATTTTTCACCCGTGCCGCTGCACAACAAGAAAACACCGAACGCACGGCGCAAGGGATCGAATACCTGTTTCATCAACATGCACGGCTGATGGAGCAAGCCGACCACGCCCTTGAAAAGGCGCTGGAGCAAGGCCGCCCAACCGATCACCAACGGCGCACAGGAGCCATTATCCGCAGGCAACTCAAAGAGGCCGCCACTACGCTTTACCAGCACGCCACCCAATTCATGATGCAGATCACCAAGCAACGGGCGCCAACCATCAACGGTGTCGAATGGCTTAAAGAACACAATGCCATAACCATCAAGCAGACCTTGAAACGCCGCCGCCTCAAGGGACCCAAACCGGATTATCTGGATGAATATGTCATTACCGACCGTGCTACTGGCACTGTCCTCTGGTATGCACACTTCCATTATTCGGCCAGTTGGGCCTCAACCAAGCGCTTTCTCTTCGCTCGCCTGAAAACCCCGCAGGAATACCGCCAGGGACCTGAGGCCGACGTACTCAAGAATCCGACAAGGCAGCAGCAGATCGATTTCTACCGCAGCGGCATCAATCTGGAGCAGGCGCGCAAATTGTTTTTCACGTCATAACATCGGGGCACATTCTTTGCTCCAACAAGCAGTCCCCCTGACGGAGCCGGCCCATGCTGCACTCTCACCTGACAACCCTCAACGCTGTTTCACTGGTGCTGGACAGCTTCCAGGCGCAGGGCGTGGCCAGTGAGGCGTTGCTGGCAGGTAGCGGTATCTGCGCGGCGGATCTGGGCCGGGCCGACGCGCGCATCACCACCAACCAAGAGATGCGCGTGTGCGCCAATGCCGTGGCGCTGCGCCGGGACCTGGGCCTGGAACTGGGCCAGCGCATGCATGTTTCATCCTACGGCATGCTGGGATATGGATTGCTCACCTGTGCCACCTTTGGTGACGCTTTGCGTCTGGCCCTGCGTTATCCAGCGTTATTGGGAACACTTTTTGCGCTGAGCCTGGAAGAGGAGGGTCAACGGATCTGGTTCACCGCCCGCGATTACCGTGAAGACCCGGCACTGGTCCAGTTCAATGTCGAACTGTGCCTGGTCTCGTTGAACGTGATCTGCGACGACCTGCTGGGGCAGACACTGCCCTTGCTCGGAGCCCGCTTCGACTACGCCGCGCCCGCGTACCAGGCACGCTATGCCGAACGCTTCGATTGCCCCCTGCAATTTGACGCTGGCACTAACGCCTTCGCCTTTGACCGTGACTGGCTCGACTACCCCCTGCCCCTGGCCGACGCCATTACCCACCGCGCCATAGCCGAGCGCTGTCGCAAGCAGAACACGGAATTTACCGGGCGCCAGGCCTGGCTGGGGCGAGTGCGTGAACTGCTGGCCGCACAATTGAGCACCTCCCCAGGGCTTGATGGCCTGGCCAGGCAAATGAACTGCTCGCCACGCACCCTGCGCCGCCACCTCCACGCCTTGGGCTGCAGCTATCAGGAATTGCTGGACGAGCTGCGCTTCGAACAGGCCAAGCAGTTGCTGGGCCACGGCGAACTGGCGATCCACCAGATTGCCGAGCAACTGGGTTTCAGCGAAGCGGCCAGCTTCCGGCATGCCTTTGTACGCTGGAGTGGCGTGGCTCCGAGCCAGTTCCGGCCCTGATGCACAGGCCCGGGGCGTCAGCGCACTATCGAGGGGCGAATAGCGGACATACTCTTTGGCCTGATCAATCCCCTTTTGGCCGCTCCTGCCGTTCTCTTGCGCCCGCCGTGCAGTAACACTGCATGGCATCCCAAGCAGCCTGCGGAGCACAACAACAATGCTGACGATCTACTCGGACGATCACCATCTGCATCACGGCCGTTGCGAATTGATGGACGGGCAACTGATGCCCTGCTTCGAAATGCCCTCCCGCGCCGACCACGTGTTGCAACGGGTCAAGGACCGCGAACTGGGCCCGGTGCAACCGCCCCAGGACTTTGGCCTGGCGCCATTGCAACGGGTCCACAGCCGCGACTATCTGGATTTCTTCAAAGAGGCCTGGCAACGCTGGACGGCCTTTGGCCAGGATGGCGACCTGCTGCCCTACACCTGGCCCGCCCGTACTTTGCGTCGCGTCATGCCCTCCAGCCTGCACGGGCAACTGGGCTATTACAGCTTCGACGGCGGCGCGCCGATTACCGCCGGTACCTGGCAAGCAGCCTATAGCGCAGCCCAGGTTGCACTGACGGCGCAGCAGGCCATCCAGCACGGCGCGCACAGTGCCTTCGCCTTGTGCCGGCCACCGGGACATCACGCCGCCAGCGACTTGATGGGCGGCTACTGCTACCTCAACAATGCCGCCATCGCGGCCCAGGCCTTTATCGATCAGGGCCACACCCGGGTCGCGATACTGGATGTCGACTACCATCACGGCAATGGCACCCAGTCGATTTTCTATGAGCGCAGTGACGTGCTTTTCACCTCGATCCACGGGCATCCGGAGGCAGAGTTTCCGTTTTTCCTCGGTTATGCCGATGAACTCGGTGAGGGGCCTGGCACTGGCTTCAACTTCAACTACCCGCTCCCCGCCGGCTCTGGCTGGGACAGCTGGAGCGTCGCCCTGGAACAGGCCTGCACACAAATCGAGCGGTTGGGCGCCCAGATCATCGTCGTGTCCCTGGGGGTCGACACATTCAAGGACGATCCCATTTCGCAGTTCAAGCTCGACAGCCCGGACTACCTGGCCATGGGCCGGCGCATTGCACGCCTGGGCAAGCCGACCTTGTTCGTGATGGAAGGCGGTTATGCCGTGGAAGAAATCGGCCTCAATGCCGTGAACGTCCTTGAAGGCTTTGAACACGAGAGGTCAGCCCAATGAACAGGCTCAAGTCGCTGTTGCTGTGTGCTGCCGTGCTGGGCAGCACCGTCCAGGCCGAAGAGAAAACCCTGCGGGTCTACAACTGGTTCGACTACATCACCCCCAAGGCCCTGGAGGACTTCAAGGCCGGGAACCCGGCGATCAAACTGGTCTACGACATCTTCGACACCAACGAAGCCCTGGAGGCCAAGCTGCTGACCGGCAACTCCGGGTATGACGTGGTGGTACCGTCCAATGTGTTCCTGGCCAAACAGATCGAAGCCGGCGTGTTCCAGCCCCTGGACCGCAGCCAGTTGCCGAACTGGAATCACCTCGACCCCACGTTGATGAAGCTGATCGAGGTCAACGATCCTGGCAATAAATTCGCGGTGCCCTACATGTACGGCACCATCCTCATTGGCTTCAACCCCGACAAGATCAAGGCGGCGTTGGGCGCCAATGCGCCGGTGGACAGCTGGGACCTGATCTTCAAGGAAGAAAACCTCAGCAAGCTCAAACAGTGCGGCGTCGCCCTGCTGGATTCGCCGTCGGAAATCCTGCCGCTGGCCTTGAAGCAGCTGGGCCTGGACCCCAACAGCAACAACCCCGAGGACTATCGGCAAGCCGAAGCGCTGCTGCTGAAGATCCGCCCTTACGTGACCTATTTTCATTCATCCAAATACATGGCCGATATCGCCAATGGCGACATCTGCGTCGCCGTCGGTTACTCCGGCAGCTTCTCCCAGGCCGCCAACCGTGCCAAGGAGGCCAACAACGGCGTAACCGTCGATATGCGCCTGCCCAAGGAAGGCGCGCCGATTTGGTTCGACATGCTGGCGATCCCCAAGGGCGCGAAGAACCCGCAAGACGCTTACACCTTTATCAACTACCTGCTGCAACCCCAGGTCATTGCCCCCATCAGCGATTTTGTCGGTTATCCCAACCCCAACAAGGACGCCACCGAACAGGTGGACCCGGCTATTCGCAACAACCCCAACCTGTACCCGACCGATGCCGCCATGACCACCCTGTATACCTTGAAACCCTTGGCCCGCGAGGCCGAACGCGCACGGACACGGGCCTGGACCAAAATCAAGTCCGGAACCTGATCCATACACCCGCCAGACGCCTGCCGCGTTTAACGCGGCAGGCTATTTATCTACCCTACCTGGCATTGCCTGCGTCGTTACCGTGGGTTTCTCCGGCTTGTCGCTATCGGCCCCTGGCCCAACGACTGCACAGGTAACACCCATGCCCAATGCCTCTTTCGCCAATAACCACGTCTCCATCAATCACAACAATCACCTCCCCCACACCGCCACCCGCCTGGAACGTACGGCGCAGACTATCGAGAAAGCGCTGACCCGGCTCAATCTCACCGAAAGCGACCGCCCGTCCGCCGCCCTCAATAGAAAACTCCACGACAGCACAGCGCACCTGTACGAGCTGGGTAAAAGTACCCGCGTCAGCCTGCCATTGGCGCGTTCGTTGTTCTTCGAGCAGGCAAACCCCGAGGTCTGACGTGTCATGCGCCTTGCCATGCCTTGCGCAGCCGGGCCAGTGCCTCACCGATAGCGGTTTCAGGCACCGCGGCAAAGCCCAGCACCAGCCCCGCACGCTGATCGGGTGGCGTGCTGGAACCTGGCAGCCAGTAGGTACTCAAGCCGTTGATCTCGACATCAGCGGCCTGCGCCTGGGCCAGCAACTCACGTTCTCGGGCAAGGCTTTGCACCCGCACCGTCAAGTGCAAGCCTGCCGCGACACCGGGCAGGTTGCTGACGCCCGGCAGGTCAGCGGGCCAGCCCGCCAGCAAGACATTGCGCCGGCTCAATGCGGCACGCCGCATCCGCCGTACATGCCGCTGGAAATGCCCGGTGGCCATGAACTCGGCCATCACCGCCTGGGTACTGACTTCAGAGTGGCGCACGTCCACCGCCCGACGCCGGGCAAACGGCTCGACCAAGGCCTGTGGCAAGACCAGATAGCCCAGGCGCAGGGCCGGAAAAGCGACTTTGCCGAAGGTACCGACATAGAGCACCCGCCCACAGCGGTCCAGCGCTGCCAACGGCGCCAGGGGCGCGCCGCTGTAGCGGTATTCGCCGTCGTAGTCGTCCTCGATGATCCAGCCGTCGCAGCGCTCGGCCCAGGCCAGCAACTCCAGACGCCGGGCCAGGCTCATGACCACCCCCAACGGGTATTGATGGGACGGCGTGACATACGCCAGGCGACTGGCCCCCAACGCCGTACAGTCGATGCCCTCACTGTCCACCGCCACACCGAGCAACTGCCCCCCGGCATTCGCGAACGCATGCCCGGCAGCACGGTAGCCGGGATTTTCGATCGCCACGCCATCTCCCGGCCTGACCAACAACTGTGCACAAAGGCTGATGGCCTGCTGCGCACCACTGGTGATCACTATTTGCTCAGCCGTGCATTGCATGCCCCGGGAGCTGCGCAAGTAGGCGGCGATCAGCCCGCGCAGGCGCTCATCACCGGCGGGGTCGCCATAACACAGCTGCTGCAGGTCCGGCTTGCGCCAAAAAGCCGCATTCAGCTTGGCCCAGACGTCGAACGGGAACAGATCGAAAGCCGGTACACCCACTCGAAATGCCCGTGGCGGCCCGGTGGGCGGCAACGGCAGATGGTTGCTTTCCAGACGCGTCAGCGCCGGATTGTGGATAACTTTACCGGGCGCCACACCGGACAAATCATCATCGATTGTGGATAAGGCTGGGGATAAGCCTGTTGAAAACCCTGTGGACAGTTTTGTGGATAATTTTTTTGCGCCGCTCGCGGCGGGCGGCAATTGCGCCACATAGGTTCCATCACCGACCCGCCCTTCGATAAAGCCTTCGGCATACAACTGGTCGTAGGCACGCACCACACTGTTACGGGAGATGCCCAATGCCACCGCCAGATCGCGACTGGCGGGCAATCGGGTTCCGCTGGCCAGTCGCCCATCCAGTACCCGCTGGCGCAAGGCCTGGTAGAGCTGGCGTGCCAGCCCCTGGCGGCGATCCAGATCAATACCGGCTGGGTTGAAGGGCAACGCAGGCGCTGAGGGCGACATGGCACGGCTCCAGAATTGGACCTATGAAATGAACAGAAAATGGCTCTTACAACGAACCATTAGCCTGCCTACGATGCAGGCATTCGCCAAGGAAAATCTCCATGTACACACCCCGCGCCTTTGCCCTCCAGGATCTACCCGAATTGCAGCAACTGATCCAGCACACACGCCTGGCGCAGTTGGTGACCCTTGGCGAGCAGGGCCTGCAAGCCAGTCACCTGCCGTTGCTGCTCAATCCCGAGGAAGGCCCCCATGGCACCCTCTACGGGCACCTGGCCAAAGCCAACCGCCAGTGGCAGGACCTGCACAATGGCAGTGATGCCCTGGTGATCTTTGCCGGTGCCGAGGCTTACGTCAGCCCAGCGTTTTATCCGGCCAAGGCCGAGCACGGCAAAGTGGTGCCGACCTGGAATTACATCGCCGTACACGCCTATGGCCGGGCCGAAGTGTTCTCCGATGCCGAGCGCCTGCTCGGCGTCGTCGGCGCCCTCACCGACCGCCACGAATCCGGCCGCGCCCAGCCGTGGAAAGTCAGCGACGCACCCGCGGACTACATCGACGGCATGCTCAAGGCCATTGTCGGTTTCGCCCTGCCGATCCAACGCCTGGAGGGCAAACGCAAGCTCAGCCAGAACCGCAGCGCGGCCGACATCGCCGGCGTGCGCCAAGGGCTCGCCGCGAGCCCCGATGTACGCGATCAGACCCTCGCCCGATTCATGCCCAAGGAGCCCTCATGAACCCGATCCAAATCCGCCCGGTAGAAGCCGCCGACCACGCCGCCTGGTTGCCCCTGTGGCAGGCGTACTTGCACTTCTACAACACCCGGTTGCCAGACGCGGTCAGCACCAGTACCTGGCAACGCTTGATCGACCCCCGCGAGCCGACCTATTCGGCCCTGGCCTGGCAGGACGCCAAGGCGGTGGGCATGGTCAACTTCATCTATCACCGGTCGAACTGGAGCATTGAAAACTCGTGCTACCTGCAAGACTTACTGGTGGAGCCCGCCCAGCGGGGCACCGGGGTTGGCCGCAAGCTGATCGAATACGTCTACACCCGCGCCAAGGCCGACGGTTGCGGCAAGGTCCACTGGTTGACCCATGAGACCAATGCCACCGCTATTGCGTTATATGAGCGCATCGCCGAACGCCCCGGTTTCATCCAGTTTCGCAAAGGCCTTTAAGGAGAGCAGCATGTCGACTTCACTTACAGACTGGAAAGGCGTCCCACCGCCCACCGCCCACCGGATCGAGGGGCGTTTTATCCGCCTGGAAAAACTCGACCCGGCCCGCCACGGCGAAGGACTGTGGCATGCGCTCCAAGGCCCCGGCGCCGATCCCAAGTTGTGGGACTACTTGCCCTACGGCCCGTTTCCCGAGCGTGCTGTCTTCGACACCTGGCTGAACAACCATGCGGCCAACAGCGACCCCTACTTCTTCAGCGTCATCGACCGGGCCAGCGGCGACGTGCAGGGTATCCTCAGCCTGATGTCCATCGTCCCGGCCCAGGGCCGCATCGAAATCGGCCACGTCACCTTCGGCGCGCCGATGCAGCGCTCGCCCAAAAGCACCGAGGCGGTGTATCTATTGGCCAGGCATGCCTTTGAACTGGGCTACCGGCGCCTGGAATGGAAGTGCAACAACGCCAACGCCCGCTCCAAATACGCGGCCGAGCGGTTGGGGTTCAGTTTTGAAGGGGTGTTCCGCCAGCACATGGTCGTCAAAGGGCAGAACCGCGATACCGCGTGGTATTCGATCCTTGACGGGGAATGGCCGATGGTGGGTGCCGGGTTCGAGGCGTGGCTTAGCGAGGCCAACCAGACAACTGATGGGCAGGTGAAAAGCCTGGCCCAATGCCGAGGCTGACGCCGCCGTTGTCGGCGTTGTCGAGCCCCGGCGACCTTTGCCGTCTCAAGTAAGATGGCTGCCTGGCTGTGCGTCTCTAAAAGCCACAGCCCCTGCGCCTTTATTCGCTCGACACCCAAGACATCTCCCGCCGACTTCGAACGCCCTCCCTGACAGTTATCCTCCCTGCGCCTCGCTAAATTCCCGGCCTCACATATATGAGGTTCGGACCGTATGCCCTACATATCCAAGCGACTCACCCTTGTCATCACCTTCGCGTTGAGCGCTTTCAACATTCAAATGGCCGCGGCACGCGGCGATATGAGACCGCCCAGCGACCCTGAACCTGCCAGCCCTTTTTACTTCATCGACTACGCCACCACCGACAATGGCCGGCAGGTCGCCCAAATGCTGGACCGCGCCGTGGACGAACTGCTGGTGTCGGACACCTTGAGTGACGCGGAGCGCTATCTGATAACAAAAGACGCTGAGTACTTCAGCAGCCTGGCACCCGAGAGGATCGGCGCGGTGCTGGAGCAACTGGCCGCCAGCCAGAACGCCAACCTGGGCAGCGCCACCCGCAACAGCCTCAAGCCGCTGCACACCAGCCTGCTGTCAGCCATGGGCGAAGTGAACGGCGACGCCTCTGGCCGTTTCTGGCTGCACGGCCTGGGCAACGTCGGCGGCCTGGAGGGCCAGCACGGCGCAACCGATCTACAGCAACGGACCCAAGGCCTGATGCTAGGCGCCGATTGGGCCGTGGACCCGGCCTGGCGCGTGGGTGTCATGGGCGCAAAATCCACCAGCGACCTGAGTGCCAAACGCTTCAAGGCTGGGCTGGACAGCTGGCACCTGGGCGCTTACGCAATGCGCCAGGACGGCCCGCTGACACTGCGTTTGGGCGCGATCCATAGCAGCCACGCCGGCCAGAACAAGCGCAGTATCGACTTTGATTTCATCGATCATCGAGAACAGCTCAAGGGCAAGTACACCGCGCAAAGCCAGACGGTTTTCAGCGAGTTGGGCTATCGCGTGGACCACGGCAGCTTCACCGTCGAACCCTTCGCTGGCGTGGGTTATCAGCGTTACCACCGCGAACGCTTCAAGGAAAAAGGCGGCCTCAGCGCGCTCAGTGTCGGCGAGCAGACCCAGCAGAATCCAAGCAGCACTTTCGGCCTGCGCATGACCGGCCTCTATACCCTGGACAACCAGATGACGCTCAAACCCCACGTCAGCGCCAGTTGGACACATCTGTACGGCGATGTCGGCAGCCGCGTGCGCCAGTCCTCGGCCTGGGTGGACAAGTCCGTGTTCAACAGCGACTTCACCATCGAAGGCACATCCCTGGATCGCGATAGCCTGACGCTGCAAGCCGGGCTGGGGCTGGGCGTGTCGACGAGCCAGAGCGTCGGCCTGACCTACACAGGTGACGTTGGCACACGCAGCAAAAACCAGGCCCTGATAGGCCAATGGACCCTGACGTTCTGATTTCGCATTTTTTGCAGGCGAAAAAAAAGGGGGCAACATGCCCCCCGAGGATTAAGCGGTAGTGTCGAAGGCTGTGGATCAGCCTTCGATTTCAATCAGGATTTCACCCGGGTTGACGCGGTCGCCCTTGGCCACATGCACAGCGGTGACCTTACCGGCGATGGCCGCCTGCACTTCGGTCTCCATCTTCATTGCTTCGGTGATCAACACGGCCTGGCCGGCCTTGACCACGTCGCCTTCCTTGATCAGTACATCCACGATATTGCCCGGCATCGCCGTGCTGACATGACCCGGCTCGCTGGCCTGCTTGCGTTTGCTGGTACCGCTGCCGACAAATTCGTTGAGCGGCTCGAACACCACTTCTTCCGGCATGCCGTCGATGGACAGGTAGAAGTGGCGCTTGCCTTCGGCCTTGACCCCGACACCGGTAATATCGACGCGGTAACTTTCGCCGTGTACGTCGATGACAAACTCGGTCGGCACACCTTCACCGCCGGCACGGGCTACGCCACCGGCTTCAGGGATCGGCAGCAGCACTTCAGGGGACAAGGTCCCGGCATCGCGCTCTTCCAGGAACTTGCGCCCGATATCCGGGAACATGGCGTAGGTCAGCACGTCTTCTTCGGATTTGGCCAGCGTGCCGATTTCACCACGCAGTTTGGTCATTTCCGGCTTGAGCAGGTCGGCCGGGCGCACGTCGATCACCTCTTCACTGCCAATGGCCTGGCGCCGCAGCTTCTCGTTCACCGTGCCCGGCGCCTTGCCGTAGCCGCCTTGCAGGTAAAGCTTCACTTCGTTGGTGATGGTTTTGTAGCGCTCGCCGGCCAGCACGTTGAAGAACGCCTGAGTGCCGACAATCTGCGAAGTCGGGGTCACCAGCGGCGGGAAACCCAGGTCTTCACGCACCCGCGGAATTTCCGCCAACACTTCGCTCATGCGGTTGAGGGCGCCCTGCTCTTTCAGCTGGTTGGCCAGGTTGGAAATCATCCCGCCCGGCACCTGGTTGACTTGCACACGGGTGTCGACGGCGGTGAATTCGCTTTCAAACTGGTGGTATTTCTTACGCACGGCGTAGAAGTACAGGCCGATTTCCTGCAGCAGTTCCAGGTCCAGGCCGGTGTCGAACTCGCTGCCTTTCAGGGCGGCGACCATCGACTCGGTGCCCGGGTGGCTGGTGCCCCAGGCAAAGCTGGAGATGGCGGTGTCGATATGGTCGGCACCGTTTTCGATGGCCTTGAGTTGGCACATCGCGGCCAAACCGGCAGTGTCGTGGGAGTGGATAAAGATCGGCAGGCTCTGCTCGGCCTTCAGCGCCTTGACCAACTCGCCAGTGGCGTACGGGGTCAGCAGGCCCGCCATGTCCTTGATCGCCACCGAGTCGCAACCCATGGCTTCCATTTGCTTGGCCTGGGCCACAAACGCCTCGATGGTATGCACCGGGCTGGTGGTGTAGGCGATGGTGCCCTGGGCATGCTTGCCCGCGGCTTTCACGGCTTCGATGGCCACGCGCAGGTTACGCACGTCGTTCATGGCGTCGAAGATGCGGAACACGTCGATGCCATTCACGGCAGCCTTGGCGACGAAGGCTTTGACCACGTCGTCGCTGTAGTGGCGGTAGCCCAGCAGGTTCTGCCCACGCAGGAGCATTTGCAGGCGCGTGTTGGGCAACGCAGCACGCAGTTTGCGCAGGCGCTCCCACGGGTCTTCTTTCAGAAAGCGCACGCAGGCGTCGAAGGTCGCGCCGCCCCACACTTCCAGGGACCAGTAGCCGACTTTGTCGAGCTTGTCGCAGATCGGCAGCATGTCGTCGGTGCGCATGCGGG
>Ga0180008_1001091_pt1 | contig 18215 bp, 17 predicted proteins | sample MM_PW_MetaG_FD_121121 | JGI IMG/M metagenome (GOLD analysis project Ga0180008, IMG submission 121121) | Groundwater microbial communities from the Aspo Hard Rock Laboratory (HRL) deep subsurface site, Sweden - MM_PW_MetaG | ecosystem: Environmental > Aquatic > Deep subsurface > Groundwater...
GGTTTTTTGTAGCATGTCATGGCTTAGATCCAAGGCTATAAGTTCAGAGCAATGCTGTTTTAGCTTGGGATGAAACCAACCTGGGCCAGAACCTAAATCCAGTAACAATCCAGCTGTTGGCGTTAACAAACTCAAGGCTTTCGCCGCAACCCCACGTTGCAGCCGCGCAGCTTGTTCGTAACTTTCACGGGCACGGCCAAAATGGCGGGCAATGTCGTCCGTCAATGCCAAAGCATTCATATCAATTGCTCCAGCTTTTGTACTAAAAAGTGAATATCGTCGCTCTGATGCAAAGCAGATAAAGTAATACGTAACCTGGCGCTGCCCTGTGGCACTGTCGGTGGTCGTATTGCGCTTAACCAAATGCCTTGTTTTTTCAGGGAAGCACTAATTAACATAGCTTTGTCTGAAACGCCAATAATCAGCGGTTGTATCGCGGTATTTGAAGGCAACAAAGTGAAGCCAGCACCAGCAGCTAGGGTTTTAAACAATTGAATATTGTCATTCAGTTTGTCTCGGCGCCACTGCTGGCTACGGCTTAATTCAACGGAGGTTTTCATTGCCCAGCACAACGCAGGCGATAACGCAGTGCTGTAAATATAATGCCGTGCAAACTGGCGTAAATAATCAATCACTGTGGCCGAACCTGCCAAAAACGCGCCCTGACCTGCTAAGGCTTTACCAAAGTTCGCCATCAGACAGAGCATATCGCTGGACTCAAGCCCCTGCGCATCCCAACTGCCTTTGCCTTCGTTGCCAAGCACGCCCAGAGCATGAGCATCGTCCAGCAGCAAATCCGCTTTATTCGTTTTACAAAGCGCAGATAGAGCGCTTAGATCCGGACTATCTCCATCCATACTAAATACGCCTTCTGTCACCACCAAAGCGGACGAATAACGTTTTAATAGCATATCAAGCGCAGCAAAATCCTGATGCGGGAATCGTTTGTAAGGGGCATCGCTATTGAGCGCAGCATCAATCAAAGAGGCATGGCAGAGTTTATCCAACAGCAGATGATCGGTTTTATCGGCTAAATGCTGCAGCATCACCTGATTGGCGGCAAAACCAGAGGAAAACAGCAATACATCGTCCACCCCCAGCCAGTCGCACAGTGCATCAGACAAAGCGCGGTGCGCATAATGAAAGCCAGTCACCAAAGGTGAACCTGAACTGCCAACGCCAAAACGTTCAGCACCTTCTGCCAGGGCTTTTACAAGCTGTGGTTCAGTAGCTAAACCCAGATAGTCATTACCGGAGAAATTAACATAAGCGCCCTGCTTATTTTGCAGCAAACGACCTTGATAGGAATCAATAGCCGGATGCTGCCGATACAAGCCAGCTGCTTTGCGATCGGCGATCTGCTGCGCAAAGCGCTGTAACCTGTCCATCACTACACTTAAACCGCGCTATGGAACAATGAAGGTGTATTTTGCTCTTTAATGGCATCGGCTAAAGCCGCTTCGTGGGCTTCGTCTGATACATCGTGGCGCTGTTCTGGATTGATACCCAGTTTAGCGAACAACAACATATCGGCATCTGCTTCAGGGTTTTCTGTGGTCAGCAACTTATCACCATAAAATATCGAGTTAGCACCGGACAGAAAACACAAAGCCTGCATTTGTTCGTTCATGCGTGAACGGCCAGCGGATAAACGCACATGGCTTTGTGGCATCATGATACGAGCAACCGCTATGGTGCGGATGAACTCAAAACCATCTAAGTCTTCGACATTCTCCATCGGTGTGCCCTGCACTTTCACCAGCATATTAATAGGCACACTTTGTGGATGCTCTGGCAGATTCGCCAGCTGCATTAAAAGTGCAGAACGATCGTTAGCCGATTCGCCCATACCCACTATGCCACCACAACAGACTTTCATACCGGCATCACGTACATGCTGCAGGGTGTCTAATCTGTCCTGATAAGTGCGGGTCGTGATAATTTCACCGTAAAACTCAGGCGAGGTATCCAGGTTATGGTTGTAGTAATCTAAACCGGCCTGTTTTAACTCCTGCGCCTGACCTGCATCGAGTTTACCCAGCGTCATACAGGTTTCTAAGCCCATTTCTTTGACGCCTTTGACCATTTCCATTAGAAACGGCATATCACGCTGTTTTGGATTGCTCCAGGCCGCGCCCATACAAAAACGGCTGGCGCCTTTGTCTTTAGCGGCTTTAGCCTGAGTTAATACTTTTTCCACTTCCAGCAAACGTTCGCGCTCAAGGCCAGTATTATAATGACCACTTTGCGGGCAATATTTACAGTCTTCGGCACAAGCTCCGGTTTTAATCGACAATAAAGTGCTGATCTGCACTTCATTGGGTTTAAAAAACTGACGGTGTACCGTTTGGGCCTGAAAGACTAAGTCATTAAATGGTAAAGCAAATAAGGCGTTTACTTCAGCCAGAGTCCAGTTGTGACGAAGTGGTAAAACTGCAGACATAAAATTCCCCGAAGACAAGCCACAGACAAATTGTGGTCTTTTAAATTTTCCGTTAGTCTATCGGCCCTTAGCGCCATGTCAACGCCAACCAGTTCACAAAGTTTACTACAGGTTATTTTATGAGCATAAATCTTGAATTTGACCGTCAGCATATCTGGCATCCATACACCTCGTTAAGTAAACCTTTGCCTGTGTATCCTGTGGTCAGCGCCCATGGCTGTGAGCTGATGCTGGACGATGGCAGAACTTTGGTTGATGGTACTTCGTCTTGGTGGGCCGCCATCCATGGCTACAATCATCCACAGTTGAACCAGGCTCTGGTGACACAAAGCCAGAAAATGAGCCATGTGATGTTTGGCGGTATAACCCACCAGCCTGCTGTAGATTTGGCGATGTTATTGCTGGACATGGTGCCAAAGGGTTTAACCAAAGTCTTTTTTGCTGATAGCGGTTCTATCTCAGTCGAAGTAGCGATAAAAATGGCGCTGCAGTACTGGTTAGGTTTAAATCGCCCAGAGAAAAGCCGGCTACTGACCATTCAAAAGGGTTATCACGGCGATACCTTTGCTGCAATGTCAGTCTGCGATCCTGTGGATGGCATGCATTCGATGTTCAAAGATCAGATCATCCCGCAGCTGTTCGCTCCAGCGCCACAAAGTCAGTTTGGCGGCGACTTTTTAGCTGAAGATGAGCTGGCTTTGACGGCTTTGTTTGAACAGCATCACCAGCAATTAGCCGCTTTTATTCTTGAACCCATACTGCAAGGCGCCGGAGGTATGCGCTTTTATCATCCGGAGTATTTAAAGTTGGCGCGTAAGCTCTGCGATCAGTATCAGGTATTGCTGATTGCCGATGAAATTGCCACAGGGTTTGGTCGTACCGGAAAATTGTTTGCCTGCCAGCATGCTGACATAAGCCCGGATATTATCTGCTTGGGCAAAGCCTTAACAGGCGGTTATCTGACTTTAGCTGCGACCTTGTGCAATGATAAAGTTGCGGATGGTATAGCTCAGGGCGCTGTGCCTGCCTTAATGCACGGCCCTACTTATATGGCCAATCCACTGGCTTGTGCCGTAGCGCTAAAAAGCTTGCAATTGGTGCAGCAGAATCAATGGCCTGCTCAGGTTGCGGCTATAGAGCAGCAACTAAAGCGTGAGCTTGAGCCCTGCCGTAACTCGCCTTATGTGGCTGATGTGCGGGTACTAGGAGCTATAGGTGTAGTGGAAATGAAACAGAATGTCGATGTAGCCGCAATGCAAAAAGCTTTTGTTGAACTGGGAGTCTGGATCCGGCCTTTTGGCAAACTGCTGTATTTAATGCCGCCTTATATTATTAGTAAAACACAGCTTTCTAAATTGACCTCTGCACTTTACCTTTTGAGCCATCAGGCGCAGCAGAAGGATATCCAGGCATTACCCGGAGCCTGAAGCTTCTAATTAATAGTAGAAAATACAAATAACACCACGGCGCTTAAAAACAGCAGAAAAAACAAGTTTAAGCGCCAGCCATCGTCGCTGCGTCTGTTGCGAAACTGATGCAGCACTAAAGTGGCGGCAGTAAACACCAGACACCAGCGCACTAACACTTCCAGTTTCACCACCAGCTCTTTATCCCATTCCTGTTCAATCGGAATGCCCCAGTACTGCACCAAACCACTGTTAAACTCAGGTTTGGCCAAATGCGCCAACGCCAGACCCATGATCAGTAAAAACCAGGCTCCCAAATTCAGCATGGCCAACAGCAACATCAGCCAATCTGCGCCTTTACGACGTTCTTTTTGCTTAAGATCGGGCTCTGAAGCGCTCATTTTGGAATTCCTCACAATTTTTACTTGTGTTCAGTCTTTGCCTCAGTATGATGTCTGCTTTTGGGTTTTTACAGTTTCTTAAGTAAGTTGGAGCAGGTTGCATGACGCATGCAGTAATCAAAGATGTGCTGTCTGGCCAGTATCAGGTTGGCGATACAGTCACAGTTAAAGGGTGGATCCGCACTAAGCGTGATTCCAAAGCCGGGATTTCATTTTTAGCCGTGCACGACGGCAGCTGCTTTGATGCAGTTCAGGCCGTTGCTCCGGCTGAGTTGAATAATTACGAAAACGAAATTAAGCGTCTGACAACGGCGTGCTCTGTCATTGTTACAGGTACTATTGCTAAGTCAGAAGGTCAGGGTCAGGCTTTTGAAATTCAGGCATCCTCTGTTGAAGTGGTTGGCTGGGTTGAAAACCCGGACACCTACCCTATGGCACCAAAACGCCACAGCATGGAATACCTGCGTGAACAGGCGCATTTACGTGCCCGCACGAACATGGTTGGCGCTATCACCCGTGTTCGTCACTGTTTAGCCCAGGCCATTCACCGTTTCTTCCACGAACGTGGTTTCTACTGGATCAGCACACCTATCATTACAGGTGCTGATGCTGAAGGCGCTGGTGAAATGTTCCGTGTCAGTACGCTGGATATGGAAAACCTGCCACGTGACGACAAAGGCGCTATTGACTACAAACAGGACTTTTTCGGCAAAGAAACTTTCCTGACAGTATCAGGCCAGCTGAACGTTGAAACTTATGCCTGTGCTTTGTCTAAGGTCTATACCTTTGGCCCAACTTTTCGTGCTGAAAACTCAAACACTACCCGTCACTTAGCCGAATTCTGGATGATTGAACCTGAAGTAGCTTACGCTGAGTTAAAAGACGTGGCGCAGCTGGCTGAAGACATGCTGAAGTTTGTGTTTAAAGCTGTTTTAGCAGAACGTGCTGACGATATGGCGTTTTTTGCTGAACGTGTGGACGAAAATGCGGTAAGCCGTCTGCAGAACATGATCGATTCGAGCTTTGTTCGTATGGATTACACAGATGCGGTTGAGATCCTGAAAAACTGCGGTAAGAAATTTGATTACCCTGTGGAATGGGGTGTGGATTTACAGTCTGAGCACGAGCGCTATTTAGCTGAAGTGCATGTAGGCGCTCCGGTGATTCTGCAAAACTATCCAAAAGACATCAAAGCGTTCTACATGCGCATGAATGAAGACGGCAAAACTGTGGCAGCTATGGATATTCTGGCGCCAGGTATTGGTGAAATCATCGGTGGTAGTCAGCGTGAAGAACGTTTAGAGCAGCTGGATGCCCGTATGGATCAGATGGGTCTGAATAAAGACGACTATAGCTGGTACCGTGACCTGCGCCGTTACGGCACAGTGCCACATGCTGGTTTTGGATTAGGTTTTGAGCGTCTGGTGTCTTATGTAACAGGTGTAGGCAACGTACGTGACGTCATCGCCTTCCCTCGTACGCCGGGCAACGCTGATTTCTAATTTATGTTGTTGCTAAAAAGGCCTCTTCGGAGGCCTTTTTTCTTGAACTGAATCGCTTATTTAGTGCGGTAAAAACTGATAAACATCCGGATAGAACTCAATAAAACAGTTTCATCTACCTTGGTTTCAGTGGTCATGTTAAATACTCTTGGCCAAAATGCAAAAGCTTTAAACATCCCCCAGAATTGTGTTACAGCCAGCTGAATATCAGGAACGAGCAAAACACCATGCTGCTGTGCCTGAGCCAGCCAGAGTTCAAGCCCCCCTTCCTGACTTGCCATTCGCTGCATAGCTGCCTGAGCTTTTTCAGAACTACGGATATACTCAGCCATCACCACCCTGGCCAGTTCAATAAAATCCTCTTGTTCATACACAGCCAGACATTGACGGCATATAGTCAATAATTGCTGCTCTGCTGACTTTGATGGATCAAAAGCGACGCTGGCAGCCGATTTGCTGCTGCGCCACAGCTCGGTCGTTGCCAGTTCGAATAACTGCTCTTTGCTGACAAAATGATTGTACACAGTGCGCTTAGAGGCGCCAGCCAACTCCGCAATCCTGTCCATACTTGCACCGGCAAAACCAAACATACGAAATTCCTGAATGGCTGCACGCAACACATCCTGCTTTTTTTGCTCGGAACGAGTCAGCTTTGGTTCTGCTTCTGTTTTCACACTAGAGCTTCCTGAAATAATTTTACACATTATTACACTCAGCAGTTTACTTTTAAAGCCAAATAAGTAAACTGCACAGTGTAGTTTACTTTTAAAGGGCCAACTGATGAGCTTTCGTCGCCACAGTGTTGCTGTTATTTTGTTACTTATAACCGGAGCCGTTATGACATCCTATTTATCTGCAACCAATGAAAACCAGAGATACATCAATAGTTCCGGCGCAAATGACGCTGGTTTTGCCAAGCTACCTCAAATTTTATGGCAGTACCTGACCACTACCAATAAAGAGCGTAGCCCGGCCTTTAATTTACCTGTGACTAAGCTGCAATTGCCTGCAGTAGCTACAGCAGACCCGATACTTTATAAAATCAGCCATTCCACTGTGTTGATGCAACTGAACGGCCATTACTGGCTTACAGATCCGGTATTTTCCGAACGCGCTTCTCCGGTGCAATGGGCTGGACCTAAACGTTTCCATCACCTGCCCTTGCAGCTATCGGACGTTCCTGCTCTGGCAGGTATTATCCTGTCGCATGATCATTACGATCATCTGGATAAGCAGAGTGTGTTGGCGCTGAATGACAGAACCGAGCGTTTTATTGTGCCACTGGGCGTGGATCAACACTTAATAAGTTGGGGGATCCCAAAAGAGAAGATCATAGCTTTGGACTGGTGGCAAAAAACGGATCTGCATGGTGTCACGCTAACTGCAACTCCAGCTCAGCACTTTTCCGGCCGTAGTCTGAGCGATAAAAACAAAACCTTGTGGGCTTCGTGGGCGATACGCAATGACGAATTTAATTTGTTTTTCAGCGGCGACAGCGGTTATTTCTCAGGTTTTAAAACCATAGGGGAAAAGCTCGGTCCTTTTGATCTGACGTTGGTAGAAACCGGAGCTTATAACGAGTTATGGGCAGATATTCATATGTTGCCTGAGCAATCATTGCGTGCGCACCTGGATTTACAGGGTAAACATATGATACCCATTCACAACAGCAGCTTCGATTTAGCTATGCATAACTGGTATGAACCGTTGGAACGCTTAGAGATAGCAGCCAGAGCCTATCAGGTGTCTTTACTGACCCCTGTGTTTGGTCAGGGCATTTACCTTGATCAACTGACAAAACGAGACTATCAAAAACGCTGGTGGATGGAGCTAAAGCTGAGCGCTGAAACACAATTGGAAGAAGTGCTCAGAGCTGAGTAAACACAAGCCGCTTTGTATAAAGCGGCTCACAAACAGACTTAGTTATAATCGCTGAAAAATTCTTCGACAGCCAAAGGTGCTTTGGCTGCGACTTCCTGGGCACAAGTGCCTAAATACAGAAAGCCAACGATTTCATCGTCTTCGCCAAGCTCAAAAGCCTGTTTAACAAATTCGTACTGAGTATAGGCACCAGTACGCCATATACCGCCAAAACCTAAAGCAAAAGCAGCTTGTTGCATCGCCATCACAGCGCAGGCGGCGGACTGAGTTTGTTCGGACAAAGGCACTTTAGGGTGATTTACACATTTGGCGATACACACAATCACCATAGGAGCGCGTAAAGGCAACTGGCGGGCACGCTCTATCAGTTCATTGCCAACTGAAGGGTCTTCTTCCAGTGCAGCTTCAGCAAAAATATCTCCTAACTTTTCCAGAGATTTTTTGCCATTCACCACCACAAAACGCCAGGGTCTTAAATGACCATGATCAGGCACCTGCAACGCCGCTTGTTTGATAATAGCCAGAGCTTCGCCACTGGGAGCAGGTTCAGTTAACCGTGCAGAAGAGTAACGGGTCGTCAGTAACGTAACAGCATCCATAATAAAACCCTTTGATTTAGCTCGCTTTAGGCTACCAAACTTTATTTTATCCATACAACAGCTTTCGCACCCTTAGCTGCTGTTTGTTCAAGGTCTGGGCAAAATACCATTTATAGTGCTCGTTCAGGGCCGAAGTTGTTGATACAACTCCTGGTACTGCACCGCTGATTCTGCCCAACCAAAACGCTGTTGCATACCCCTTTGTTGCACTTCTTTGAACCTGGCTGGTTGCTGATACAAAGCCAAAGCTCTGTGTAACGCTTCCAACAATGCCTCTACTGTAGGTTCAACAAAACCTATACCCGTAGGCTCACTTTCAGTTAAATCCCGCACCGTATCTTTTAATCCCCCGGTTAAACGCACCAGAGGCACAGTGCCATAACGTAAGCTGTAAATTTGATTTAAGCCACAAGGCTCAAACAAGGAAGGCATCAGGAAAAAGTCGCCTGCAGCCTCAAGTTGATGTGATAAAGCTTCATCAAAACCTTCCACAAAAACAAAACGGCCAGGAAATTTGTCGTTCAGTGCAGACAACCGGCGCACATAACTCTGGTCACCAGTCCCCATCATCAGCACCTGAGCCTCTGCTTCAGTCAGCCATTGCTCCAGCGCGGGTAACAAATAGGCAAAGCCTTTTTGTTCTGTGATCCGGCTGACCAACACAAAAAGAGGTGTTGTGTTTTGTTCAAGGCCATAACGCTGTCGCAATTCAGTTTTACAGGCTGACTTGCCTTTTAGTTTACTGCTGCTGTATTTAGTCGTCAGGTAGATATCAGTGGCCGGGTCCCATTGCTCGTAATCACAGCCATTTAAAATACCGGAAAAATCCTCACCACGGGCCTGATACAAAGCAGCCAACCCATTGGCAGCGGGTTCAGACAATAACTCGGTGGCGTAACCCTTGCTCACTGTATTGACCTTATCCGCATAAGCTAACCCCAAAGCCAGCATGCTGGAACCCGCCATAGAACTTGAAGGATAGACTTCGGTTTGTGCTCTGTCTGCGGCGGATAAACTTTGCTGATAAGCACCGTTGTGAATGGTAAACAGCATCTTAGTACCGGGCAAAGCCTGCTGATAAAATTGCTTTAAATAATAGGCTGCTATACCAGTTTGCCAGTCATGGCCATGGATCAGGTCGGGTACCCAGCCTGTATCCACACAAAACTGCAATGCAGCCTTGCAGAAAAAAGCAAAACGTTGGGCATTGTCTGAATAAGCATGCTGGCCATCATCATAAGGCCGTGGCCGACCAAAATAATCATGATGTTCAATCAGTGAAAGCGGTACTTCTGAATTCAGCGCTGTACGCACAGCACAGCCATGAGCATGGCCACCCAGCGCAAAATAGACAGAGTGCCAGTTATCTTCGACAGGAACAGCATACAGGCTGCCATAACGAGGCAATAAAACCTTTACTTCATGTCCAAGCTTTTGCATCTGTAACGCTAAACCCCGGCTGGCATCAGCCAAACCACCGGTTTTAATTACACCTTCAAATTCACTGCATAAAAACAACACGCGCATTGATCATTTCCCACTAAAGGCCGCATTCCGATCTGCGGCCTTCTGCTCGCAGTATCAGTCAAATCCTACCATTGCCCCTTTGGGGATCACCACAACACCGTCAGCCGACACATGGAAACGCTGACGATCCAGCACCGGATCTTCACCGATAATGGTGTTAGGTGCAATTTTCACATCTTTATCGATGATAGCACGGCGAATACGACAACCCCGACCAATATCGTTATTGCCCATCAGCACACTTTTTTCAATATAAGCATGGCTATGCACAACAGTGTTATATCCCAAAATAGACTGATAGACGATAGCACCACTGACAATGCAACCTGAAGCCACCATAGAACTGATTGCCTGACCCGTTCTGTTTGCTTCATCGTGCACAAACTTAGCAGGTGGCATGGGTGGCGTATAACTGCGTAGTGGCCAGTATTTATTGTATAAATCCAAAGGCGGCTGCACAGAAATTAAATCCATATTGGCTTCATAATAAGAATCTAAAGTCCCGACATCACGCCAGTAGCCTTTGGAATCGTCCTGCTCACCGCGGATCACATTAGTCGAGAAGTCATACACATAAACACTGCCTTGTGGGTACATTTTCGGAATAATGTTATGACCAAAATCGTGCTTCGAATCGATTTGAGCTGCATCTTCGTTCAACACTTCGACTAAAGTTTTAGCGTCAAAAATATAATTACCCATAGACGCCAGTACATAGTCTGGCCGGCCCGGAATAGTTTTTGGATTCGATTTAGGTTTCTCTTCAAACCCGACCATTTTGCCAGTGCTATCGACTTCAATTACACCAAATTCATGGGCTTGAGAGACATGTACAGGAATAGCGGCAACAGTTAAGAGTGCGTGGTTCTGCCGATGGAAGTTCAGCATTTGCCGCACGTCCATTTTATAAATATGGTCACCACCGAATACGCAGACTTCTTCAGGGTCCAGACCGTGGATCAGATGGATATTCTGATACACCGCATCTGCAGTACCCAGATACCAGTGTTTACCTGTTTGCATTTGAGCAGGAATAGGGTCAATAAATCTGTTGGTTAAGCCAGTCACGCGCCAGGCACGGCTTAAATGTTTCATCAGTGAATGCGATTTAAACTGAGTGATCACAAAAATTTGTAATAAATCCGAATTCACAAAGTTATTCAGTACAAAATCGATAATCCTGTAATTGCCACCAAAGGGCACAGCCGGTTTGGCTCTGACTCCAGTCAAAGGTGCCAGTCTGGTCCCTTCGCCCCCCGCTAAAATCATGGTAAGTACACCAGACATAAAAGTCTCCCTGTTGATAAAACCGACGATTTGAATATTATTTTTTTACTCTGTTGTTGTGAAAGCAAAGCTGATACCACAAGCAGCAGAAGTTTTAAGAATTCTTGTTGTCCCAATCGAATCAATACTTCTGTGCGCAGTTAATTCAGGATCAACATATGACCTGCGTATGACAAAGTTCCATTTTGGTGCAGAGCTTAGGCATCGCACCAGCATGGTTCAACACATTGATGCATACGAATGCAGTCACGACCTGAGTAATAGCGGGAATTGGGTAGGCTTAGCAAGTGAAATTTAGAAAAATATATTTCAGTGGATGGATCAAAACAAAGTGATAGCAGTAATAACAAAAGCTTCAACCTGATGAGTGTCAGGTTGAAGCCTCAAAAAACAACTGTTACAAACGCGCAGCTAATTCAGCGCCTTGACGAATAGCACGTTTGGCATCCAGTTCAGCAGCAACATCAGCCCCACCAATAAGGTGCACTTGTTGGCCAGCATCAAGCAACTGTTGGTGCAGACTACGCTCTGATTCCTGTCCGGCACAGATAATCACGTTATCGACCGCCAGACAACGTTCCTTGCCATAAATGCTGATCCAAAGACCTGCATCATCTACTTTGTTGTAGCTGACGCCAGAGAGCATTTCTACACCCTTTTTCTTTAATGAACTGCGGTGGATCCAGCCGGTGGTTTTACCAAGGCCAGCCCCTACTTTGCTGGTTTTACGCTGCAACAAAAATACTTTGCGCTCTGAAGGTTCGGACGGAGCATCTGCCAGCAAAGCCCCGCGGCTTTGATAGTCTTTATCTATACCCCAGTCTTTTAACCAGGCTTCAGGTTGCAAAGTTAATGAATGTGGTTCTGTTAAGTACTCAGACACATCAAAACCAATACCACCAGCGCCTATTACAGCAACGTTCTGACCAACTGGCTTATGATGTTTCAGTACATCGAGGTAACTTAAGACTTTAGGGTGATCAAAACCCGGGATATCCAGTTGACGGGCTTTAATGCCGCTGGATAACACCACATGATCATAACCACCAGAGGCCAGGCTTTCTGCCGTTTGCTCAGAATTCAGTTGTACATTGACCTTGTTCACCTTCAACATCTCGCCAAAATAACGCAGCGTCTGATGAAACTCTTCTTTGCCCGGTATTTGTTTGGCGTAGTTAAACTGGCCACCAATTTCACTGCCACGATCAAACAGCGTGACATCATGACCACGGGAGGCTGCATAAACACTAAAAGCCAAACCTGCAGGACCAGCCCCTACTACGGCGATTTTTTTCTTCGTCGCTGCAGTTTCAAAATTTAACTCAGTCTCGTAACAGGCTCGAGGGTTAACTAAACAGCTGGCGCGTTTTTTTTGAAATACATGATCCAGACAAGCCTGATTACAAGCGATACAGGTATTGATTAAATGCGCCTGGTTTCCAGCTGCTTTATTGACAAAGTCAGCGTCCGCTAAAAAAGGCCGGGCCATACAAACCATATCGGCCTGACCAGACTCAAGAATAGTTTCTGCGACTTGCGGATCGTTAATTCTGTTGGTGGCAATCACAGGAATACTGGCGTGTTTGCGCACTTGCTCTGTGACCCAACTAAAAGCAGCACGGGGCACCATAGTGCCAATGGTCGGAATTCGCGCTTCATGCCAGCCAATGCCAGTATTGAGCATAGTGGCGCCAGCACTAGCAGCAGAAGCAGCCAGTGAAATCACTTCGTCAAAGCTATTACCGTCTTCAACTAAGTCAAGCATGGATAAACGGTAAATAATAATGAAGTCTTTGCCACAGGCCTCGCGCACCGCTTTTAAAACTTCCAGCACAAAACGGCAACGGTTTTCAAAACTTCCGCCCCATTGGTCAGTGCGCTGGTTGGTGCGGGCACAAAGGAATTGGTTCAGCAAATAGCCTTCAGAGCCCATAATTTCAACACCGTCATAGCCAGCTTTTTTCGCCAGCTTGGCAGAATGAGCGAAGTCAGTAATGGTGCTGCGAATTTGGCTGTCAGATAAGGCTTTAGGTTTAAAAGGCGTGATAGGCGATTGCACAGCGCTTGGTGCCACACTAAACGGATGATAACCATAACGACCCGCATGCAGCAGCTGAATACAAATTTTGCCGCCGTGCTGATGTACAGCTTGTGTCACCTTTTTATGCTTTCCAGCTTGCCACCACCAGGTCAGCTGGCTGCCAAAAGGCACCAGATTGCCGCGAAAGTTCGGGCTAATGCCACCGGTGATAATTAAACCAACCCCACCTTTTGCCCGTTCGGCATAAAAAGCAGCAAGTTTATCAAAGCCTTGTTTCTCTTCTTCCAGGCCAGTATGCATAGAACCCATAATGACGCGGTTTTTTAGTTGAGTGAAGCCCAAATCCAGTGGGGCTAATAAATGCGGATATGCCACAACAATCTCTCTGGTCGTACCTGTTGAATAGCAAGAATGTAGCCGTTTTACTGCTTTATCGCAAGATATAAACATTTACTTACAAATTCGGCCCTGAGCTTTGCCGCTAAATTCGTTAGCATAGACCTTTACTACTTTGCCGAAACTATAGGTACATCATATGTCTGAGAAAAAACCCGGGATCTTAAGACGCTTTTTTGGTGGCATTTGGCGCGCTATCAGTCTGGTTCGTCACATCACTTTTAATCTGATTTTTGCCATTGTGTTTATCTTTATTCTGATCTCCATTTTCAGTAGCGACGATAAAGTTCAGATCCCTGAAAGCGCAGCCTTAATTCTAAATTTGAGCGGTGATTTGGTCGAAGAGAAACGTTATGTCGACCCTCTGGATCAAGTGCTGAATGAAAGTATGGGATCAGAGGAAGAAGAACCTGAAATTTTGGTCACCGACCTGCTGAATACTATTCAGGCGGCGAAAACCGACGAACGAATTAAAGCCATAGTTCTGGATTTGTCGTCTTTTGGCTCAGGTTCAATGGACAAACTGACTATGGTTGGCGGCGCTTTGCAAGACTTTAAGGCTGCAGGCAAAAAAGTACTGGCAACTGGCGACTACTACAGTCAAAACCAATATTTCCTGGCCTCTTACGCCGACAGCATTAACTTAAACCCAATGGGTACTGTATTGCTGGAAGGTTTTGGCAGCTACCCAATGTATTACAAATCTGCGTTAGAGAAATTAAAGGTCACCACTCACGTCTTTAAAGTGGGCACCTATAAATCTGCAGTAGAGCCTTTTACCCGCGATACGATGTCCGATGAAGCCAAAGAAGCAAATAAAGCCTGGTTAGAAGAATTATGGGCAAGCTACAAACAGCAAGTCGCTGAACGCCGTGGTTTTGCAGTCGATAACTTTGATGAAACCATTACTGGTTTGTATCAAAAGTTGCAGGCTGTTAATGGTGATATGACGCAGTATGCACTGGATGCGAAGCTAGTCGACAGTATCAAAACCCGTGAAGAATTCCGTCAGGACCTGATTGCGCTGGTAGGCGAAAGCGAAAAACACAGCTTTAACCAAATCCAGATTAAAGATTATCAGGCTCAAATGCTGCCGCCGGTTCACTACGATAATCCGTTGACCGAAAAAGTTGCCGTGGTTGTAGCGCGTGGCACTATTATCGATGGTTCTGCTAAAGCCGGCACTATAGGTGGTGATACCACTGCAGCTTTATTACGTCGCGCCCGTTTTGATGAAAAAGTAAAAGCTGTAGTACTTCGTATCGACAGCGGTGGCGGTAGTGCCTTCGCATCAGAAGTCATAGGTCAGGAAATTAAGCTGTTAAAAGCCGCAGGTAAACCTGTGATAGCCTCTATGGGTGCTGTTGCAGCTTCTGGTGGTTATTGGATTGCAGCACCAGCCAATGAGATCTGGGCCTCTCCTACTACGATCACTGGCTCTATTGGTATCTTCGGCTTATTCCACACCTTGGAAAACGCGATGCCGGTTTTAGGCTTAAATATTGATGGTGTAGGCACTTCAGAATTGGCAGGTTTAAGCTCTGGCTTACCGCTGTTTAAAGGTTTAACACCAGAAATGTCAGGGATTTTCCAACTGATGATTAATAAAGGTTATGACGACTTTATCAGCATGGTGTCTGAAAACCGTGGCATGAGCAAAGAAGCAGTCGACAAAGTAGCACAAGGCCGCGTCTGGACTGGTACCAAAGCATTGGAGTTTGGTTTAGTCGATAAGCTGGGCACCTTTGACGACGCTATTGCCGCAGCCGCCGAAAAAGCTGGCTTAAAGCAATACGACATTAAAGTGATGGAACAGGAATTAACTCCAACCGAACAGCTGCTGCGTGATATGTTTGCCTCAAGTACAGTACAGGCTCTGTTACCTGATGCGAAAGAATCTGCCTTCAGCCCACTGCTGAAAAACATCGTCACGCAAATTAACCAGGACTTTAAAGTACTGGAACAGTTTAACGATCCAAAAGGTATTTACTCAGTTTGTATGAGTTGTACTGCGGTGAATTAAAACTTGTATTCGCGAAAGAAGCCGCCTTGTGCGGCTTTTTTTTGCATTGCAAAGAGGATTTTAGATCTGACAAAAAAATAAACCCGTAAAAGCTTAGGCTTTTACGGGTTCTAGGAAAAATGGCGGAGGGGGAGAGATTCGAACTCTCGGAAGGCTATTAACCTTCGCCGGTTTTCAAGACCGGTGCATTAAACCGCTCTGCCACCCCTCCGGCGCCGCGTATAATAATCAGATCGGTTGCGAAAGAAAAGCATTTTTTTAAACTTTGATAAAACAAGGTAAATGATTGAATTGTTTTACAAAGATAACTGCTGGCACTTTGGGAACTTCCCAAGTAAGATAAAGTCAGAAAAGTAACTATTGAATGGAGAGAACAGCAATGTCCTACAACCAAACCACGCAAACTGGTCATATCGGCCATAGCGTCGAAGTCCACAAAGTACTTCGCAACACTTATTTCCTGTTAGCTATGACTTTAGCGTTCAGCGCAGTCACAGCAGGTATTTCCATGGCAATGAACTTCGGTTTTGGCATGGGTCTGGTGTTTACACTGGTGGCTTTTGGCTTAATTTTTGTCGTACAGAAAAAAGCAGACAGCGCCAGCGGCATTTTTTGGGTATTTGCGTTAACGGGCTGTTTAGGTGCATCTATTGGCCCTATGCTGAACCGTTTTGCTGCAACGGCCAACGGCCCTGAGCTTATTATGCAAGCCCTTGGCTTAACCGCAGTGGTGTTTTTCTCGCTGTCTGCTTACGCTTTAAGTTCACGTAAAGATTTCAGCTTTATGGGCAACTTCCTGTTCGTAGGTCTGATTGTTGTCATTGTGGCTGGTCTGGCGAATATTTTCTTCCAGATCCCTGCCCTGCATCTGGCGATTAACGCAGCTGTAGTGATGATTATGTCTGGTTTAATTTTGTTTGATACCAGCCGTATCGTCAACGGTGGCGAAACTAACTATATCCGCGCTACAGTCGGCTTATACCTGAACATCTTCAACCTGTTCACTTCGTTACTGCAGTTACTGGGTATCATGGGCAGCGATGATTAATTAAGGCTTGAGATAAGCTGATGTTGCAGTAAAATGCCCCGCCAAATGCGGGGCATTTTTTTGCTCCGATAAAGAGATTTCTGCGGAAGTTAGATCAATGACCAGTTTTGCCGTTCTGATTGAAGGCCCGCTGTTACAAGGCCAAAGTTTTGTCAGCGCCTTGCGGTTTATGCAGCAGGCTGTTGCGGCTGGCCATGCTGTAGATTCGGTATTTTTATACCGCGATGCCGTAGGAGCAGCTTCAGCTCTGATTGATTTACCTTCAGACGAACCCAACCTATCGGTCAAACTGCGGCAGTTTTGTCAGGCGCATCAAATCCCTTTGCTGTTTTGTATCACTGCAGCTGAGAAACGAGGTGTGTGCTCGAATGAGGTAAAACCAGCAGATGGCTATATAGCTGCCGGTTTAGCTGAGTTTGCCATGCGTTTGGCCAAGGCTGATAAACTGGTGCAATTTTCATGAAGATAGCAGTGTTAGTAACCAGCTTGCCTTTAGATGGCATAGCGGCACGAGAAAGTCTGGATTTAATCTTTGCTTTAGCTGCAGTTGATCATCAGGTTAGCGTAATTTTTAGTGACGAAGCTGTATATCAGCTGGTGAAGGCAAATGACAGCGCAGAACTGATGGTCAAAGACTTCAGACGCAGTTTTAAGCTGTTTGAACTTTATGATATCGAGCAGCTTTACGTCTGCGCTGAATCGTTAAGGCAACGTCAATTGCAAGCCAATGCGCTTGTGCTGGACCTGCAGCCGCTGGAGAGCTCAGAGCTCAGCCAATTGCTTTACACGCAGCATCATGTGATTAAGGCCTGATATGAGACTTTTTGATTTAAGCCACAGCCAGCTGCCTGATGTACTGAGTCTTGTCAGTGCAGAAGATAAAGTGTTGTTAAGACAGGAGGCAGTGTATTTAATGACAACAGATCAGCTAAACAGCCTGCCCTGTGCTGCCTATTGTTTGGCTGCAGACGCAGCTGTGCGAGGTATCACTATCTCCGAACCTTTTACCGCACTCAATGACAGCCAGTGGCTTGATTTGGTGCTCCAAGCGAAGCAACAACTCTGATGAATGAACTGATTTTAAATAACCAAAGCTACCCGCTGGATAAACATGGTTACCTGGCTGATTTAACTTTGTGGACACCGGAGCTGGCTACAGAATTTGCCCGCTTAGAACAAATCACAATGACGGAAGCTCACTGGGAAGTAGTGAATTTTGTCCGCGCTTTTTATCAGGAATACCAAACCTCTCCTGCGATACGTTTATTGGTCAAAAGCATGGGAGAAAAACTGGGAGCGGATAAAGGCAACAGCAAATATTTGTTTTTGTTATTTCCGGAAGGCCCGGCCAAACAAGCCACCCGTATCGGCGGTTTACCAAAACCAGCTAAATGCTTATAAACAGACATTAAAAAGGGGCTCTTAGCCCCCTTTGTACATCGACATACCAGCCTCAAAACTGGTCATCACCACTATAGCTATTACACCAATCAACACCAGCCAATACATCCAGCGCAGCATTACTTTGGTTGGATTAGCTCTGCTTTTACGTACGACGACGTGACGTGGAATAGCGGACTTTTTTGAGCTTTCTTGTTGTTCTTTGATTAGCGACATCAGATTTACCAGGTTAAAGGAGCAGAAAAACTGCTCCTTACAGA
>Ga0180008_1001092_pt1 | contig 18211 bp, 21 predicted proteins | sample MM_PW_MetaG_FD_121121 | JGI IMG/M metagenome (GOLD analysis project Ga0180008, IMG submission 121121) | Groundwater microbial communities from the Aspo Hard Rock Laboratory (HRL) deep subsurface site, Sweden - MM_PW_MetaG | ecosystem: Environmental > Aquatic > Deep subsurface > Groundwater...
GCAGGAAGAAATCGCCGCCAACCTCAACGAACAAAGCAACCGCACGCTGTTTACCCTGACGGTGGTGACGGTGCTGGCACTGCCGATCAATATCATCGCCGGTTTTTTTGGCATGAACGTCGGTGGCGTACCGCTTTCCCAGGACCCGGAGGGGTTCTGGATCCTGGTGGCGTTGGTGGCAACGTTCACCTTGATTGCCGGCAGATGGGCGTTTCGCAAACGCCGGGATTACTGACATTGCAATGCAATCAACCTGTGGGAGCTGGCTTGCCTGCGATAGCGGTGGATCAGCCACTTATCAGGTGGCTGTCTGACCGCTATCGCCGGCAAGCCGGCTGCTACAGGGATTTGTGGACCGGCGGTTATCCCAATCCACCAAACACTGATTTGACGCAGTATCTCTGTAACATTTTGCAATGATCATGGGAAACATCCTCCCCACACTGGATGCCCCCGGCATGGCCACCCCTTCCCTGACCGCCTCCCCCCAGGCTCGCGCCACTGACGCAAAACCGCAGTTAGACAAGAAACCCGGCCTGCTTACGGTGATCGTGTTCTTCGCCGTGCTTGCCATGGGCCTGTTGTTCACCGCCTACAGCCTGATGCACGACATGCACGAACTGGGCACGGTGGTCACCACCTGGACCCCGTTCCTGCTGTTGGGCGTGGCGTTGCTGATTGCCTTGGGGTTCGAGTTCGTCAACGGCTTCCATGACACCGCCAACGCCGTGGCGACGGTGATCTACACCAACTCGCTGCCGCCCCATTTCGCCGTGGTCTGGTCGGGGTTCTTCAATTTCCTCGGAGTGCTGCTGTCCAGCGGCGCGGTGGCCTTTGCCATCATTGCCTTGCTGCCGGTGGAGTTGATTTTGCAGGTCGGTTCTTCCGCCGGCTTTGCGATGATCTTCGCCCTGCTGATCGCCGCGATCCTGTGGAACCTGGGCACCTGGTGGCTGGGCTTGCCCGCATCGTCTTCCCATACGCTGATCGGCTCGATCATTGGCGTTGGCGTGGCCAATGCCCTGATGCATGGCCGTGACGGCACCAGCGGCGTGGACTGGGCCCAGGCGATCAAGATCGGCTATGCGTTGCTGCTGTCGCCGATGATCGGTTTCGGCTTTGCGGCCCTGTTGCTGCTGGCGCTGCGGGTCTTTGTGAAAAACCGCTCGCTGTACAAGGCGCCCAAGGGCAACACGCCACCACCGTGGTGGATTCGCGGCATGCTGATCGTGACCTGCACCGGCGTGTCCTTTGCCCACGGCTCCAACGATGGCCAGAAAGGCATGGGCCTGATCATGTTGATCCTGGTAGGCACCCTGCCCATGGCCTACGCGTTGAACCGCACCATGCCGGCCGATCAATCCCTGCAATTTGCCGCCGTGGCCGAAGTCACCCAGCAAGCCCTGGCCAAGAGCGCACCGCAACCGGCGCCAGCCGATCCGCGTCCGGTGCTGTCGACCTATGTGCGCACCAAGGACGTCACCCCAGAGTTGATCCCCGCCCTCGCCGCCCTGACCGGGCACATCGGCGAACAAGTAAAAGGCTACGGTTCCCTGGCCAAGGTGCCCGCCGAAGCCATGGGCAACGTGCGCAACGACATGTACCTGACCAGCGAAACCATTCGCCTGATGGACAAGGGCAAGGTCGGCAGTTTCGATGCCGACACCCAGGGCAAGCTGCAACTGTTCAAGCAACAGATCGACAATGCGACGCGCTTTATCCCACTGTGGGTGAAGATCGCCGTGGCGATCGCCCTGGGCCTGGGCACCATGGTCGGCTGGAAGCGCATTGTGGTGACCGTCGGCGAAAAAATCGGCAAGACCCACCTGACCTACGCCCAGGGCGCTTCGGCAGAAACCGTGGCCATGCTGACCATTGGCGCTGCCGATGTGTTCGGCTTGCCGGTATCCACCACCCACGTGCTGTCCTCGGGCGTGGCCGGGACCATGGTGGCCAATGGCGGGGGCTTGCAGATGAAGACCATCCGCAATCTGCTGATGGCCTGGGTGCTGACATTGCCGGCGGCGATTGTGTTGTCGGGCAGCCTGTACTGGCTGTTCACCCAACTCTTCTGATCCCCAAACCTGTAGGAGCCGGCTTGCCGGCTCCTACAGGTTTCAGCCGAACAAGCTGGCCATTGCCTTGAGGCGCTTCTTGTAGATTCGCCGCGCCTCCAGCGCCTGCTCCAACGTCACCGCGACAAACCCTGCACGCTGGTTGGGTTGCATCTGCCCGATCAGGTCCAGGTCGGCGCTGATCACCGTACCGATCATCGCGTAGCCGCCGCCCGAGACGGCATCGCGGTGCAGCACGATCGGCTCCAGGCCGGCCGGCACCTGGATCGAGCCAATGGGATAGCAGCTGTCGACGATGTTCGACGGATCGGAACCCGCGCCAAATGGCTGCTCCCGTGGCTGGAAGCTCAAGGCACTACCGCCCTTGAATCGGTAACCGATCCGATCGGCCTCGGAGCCCACGGTCCAGGGCTCGGCGAAAAAGCTGCTTTTGGCCCCGCTCGTCAGCCGCTCGTAATACAGCCCCGGTACCACGCGCACTGTCACGTCGCCGCCCACCGAACGGCGCAGGGCCATCGGCAAGCTGTTGCCGGCGCGCCCCTCGCCGCGGCACTCGCCGATGGCCAAGACATCGCCTTCCTGCAAGCGTCGTCCGTGAAACCCGCCCAGCGCACCCAGGGTATAAGTGGAGCGACTGCCCAGCACCAGCGGCACATCGATACCACCGGCCACGGCCAGGTAGGTCCGCGCGCCGGCCACGGGAAACTCAAAGCGCAGCACCTGCCCGGCATGCACCTGGAACGCCGTGTCCTGGTGCACCACGGTGCCATCCAGGCGCGGCGACATCAGCGCGCCGCTCAACGCCACCAACGCATCCTGTTGAAATTCCAGTTCCGGGCCGATCAACGTGCATTCCAGCCCTGCCGCGCCCGCCGGGTTGCCCACCAGGTGGTTGGCCGCACTCAAGGCGTACTGGTCCAGGGCGCCGGACGGCGGGATCCCCAAGTGGTAATACCCTTCGCGCCCCAGGTCCTGCACGGAGGTCGCCAGGCCAGGCTTGAGCACCTTGATCATACGAGCGCCTCCTGCAGGGTTTTCGGGTAGCCGACCGGGTCGGCAAAAAAAGCATCCAGGGAAAACTCCACCGGGCGAATGCGCAAGTCGAACTGTCCGGCTTCGACTTGCGCCACTGCCAGGTCGTAGGCATCACGGTCCATGGGTTTGAACTGCACGATATCGCCGGGGCGGAAGAACACCATGTGCTCCTTGAGGTAGGCCAGTTGCTGGGCCGGGTCGTAGATCGGCGCCGGTGTAACACCGAACATCTGGTAGCCACCCGCGCCGCGTACCGAATAAATGCAGCCGAAACAGCCGCCATGGCCGAGGGTCAGCTTCGGCGTGTCAGTGCGCGGGCGCAGGTATTTGGGCACTTGCAACTGGCGTTCGCGCTCGACCATCTGGAACATGAACGGCAAGCCGGCCACAAAGCCGACCATCGACACAAACCACGGCGCGCCACTGTGGGCCGCGATAAACGCCTCGACATCCGCCAGGCCGTTGATCCGCGCGGCATACTCCAGGTCGGTGCCCGTCGGGTCCTGGTGGCGGTCGCGAAAACGCATCAGGGTTTCATGGGTCCAGGGGTCGTTGTACAGCACCGGAATCTCGATGATCCGCGTGCGCAAGGTCCGCTCGGCCACCGCCAGGGCCTCGGCGCCCTGGACCGCGTCGAGCAGCACATGGGGGGCGATCAGGTCCGGGTCGAAGCGGATCTGGAACGAGGCGTTGGCCAGGCAGATATCCAGCACGCCGGGCAGTTCCAGGCGCTGCACCGCACGGGTGACGGCCATGCCCTTGAAAAACGCCTCCAGGGACATGCTTTCGCTGACCTCGGCGAACAGGTGTTCATCCGCGCCAAAGCTGTAGCGAATCGGGGATGTTTCAGCCATGTCTGTTCCTCTTGGAATCATTGTAGAAAGGCAGGCAAAAATCATGCACAGCGGTGAGGTTCAGCGGGGTGCGCGCACCACGATCCCCGCTTGATCCAGGGCCCTGCGCGTGGCTTGCACCAGGTCCAGAGCCCCTGGCGTATCGCTGTGCAGGCAGATGGAATCGAATTCGATAGACAGGTCATCACCCTCGACAGTGCGCACCCGCCCGGTCTGGCAAGCACGCAGCACCCGCGCGGCCACCGTTGCCGGGTCCAGGGCCCGCACGTTGCGGGTAAACACGATGGAGCCGGACAGGTCGTACTCACGGTCGGCATAGAACTCGCGAACCACCGGTTGCCCCAGTTCACTGGCGATCCGCCAGATCACCGAGCCGGGCATGCAGTACAGCAGCAGCTCAGGCTCCAGGCGTTGCAGGTTTTCCACCAGCAGGCGGGCGGCCTCTTCGTCCCGGGCCAGGTGCATGTACAGCGCGCCGTGGGGCTTGATGTGCTGCAAGTTCACGCCCTGTACCCGCGCCAATTCGCGCAGGGCGCCCAGTTGGTAGAGCATGTCGTCCACCAGTTCCTGGGCCGGGGCGTTGATGTGGCGCCGGCCAAAGCCCACCAGATCGCGAAAGCCCGGGTGTGCGCCAATGGCCACGCCCAATTGTCTGGCGCGCTCAATGGTGCGGCGCATGGTGCCAGGGTCGCCGGCATGGAAGCCGGTGGCCACGTTGGCGGAGCTGATAAACGCCATCAGCTCATGATCCACACCGTCACCGATGGTCCAGGGGCCAAAGCTTTCGCCCATGTCCGAATTGAAATCCACTGTCTGCATCGAGGCTGCTCCGCGAGAGTTCGTGGGATGGAAAGTAGGCCGGCACTTGACCCCTTGGGAAGATCTATTATCAGATAGCCCATCTTCTGAAAATCAGATACCTGCCGTGATGGGAAGCCATTGGCCGGCGATGACAGCCGATAGATGACCTCACCTACCTCTACCGTTATCGCCGGCAAGCCGGCTCCTACAGGGAATGTGTATGTCGCTCACATTGCGCCAGGTTCGCTACTTTGTTGCCACCGCAGAAATCGGCCAGATTTCCCAGGCGGCGATTCACCTGAACATCTCCCAGTCGGCGGTGACCACCGCAATCAAGGAACTGGAAACCATGCTCGGTGCCCAGCTGTTTGTGCGCTCGGCCCGGGGTATGAGCCTGACCGACGCCGGGCGGCACTTTCTCAACCGTGCCTATGTGATTGTGCGCAGTGTCGACGATGCGCTGAACAGCCCGCTGCCGGACTACCGCGCCAGCGGGGTGCTACGGGTCGCGGCCAGCTACACGGTGCTCGGTTACTTCCTGCCGCACCACCTGCAACGCATGGCGCACTGGCATCCGGACGTGACCATCGAGGTCTTCGAGCAAGAACGCCAGGCCATCGAACAGGGACTGCTGGATGGCCAGTTCGACATGGCCGTGGTGCTGACTGCCAACCTCACTCACCCGGATATCGTCTCGGAAACCCTGTTCAACTCCGAACGACGCCTGTGGCTACCCAGCCACCATCCGCTGTGCGAGCGCAGCGCGGTGAGCCTGGCCGATGTGGCCGAGGAGCCCTTCATCCTGCTGACCGTCGATGAGGCCGAACAAAGTGCCATGCGCTATTGGGAACAGGCCGGGCAGATCCCCAAGGTGCGGCTGCGCACCAGTTCGGTGGAGGCCGTGCGCAGCATGGTGGCCAATGGCAGTGGCGTGGCGATTTTGTCTGACCTGGTGCACCGCCCCTGGTCCCTGGAAGGCAAGCGCATCGAGACCCTGAGCGTGACCGACAAAGTCACGCCCATGAGTGTCGGCCTGGCCTGGCACCGCGAGCGTGCGTTTACCCCAGCGATGCAGGCATTCGGCGACTACTTTCACGATGTGTTCCGCGCCTCGCAACAACTGTAAAGCTCAGCCTTCAAGGTCGCCGACAGCCAGTCCATCAACACCCGTACCCGCAGGGGCAAATGCCGCTGGCCGGCATACAACATCGACACCTCCAGCGAGGGCGCGGGATAGTCAGGGAGTACCGCCACCAACTCGCCCTTTTCGAGCAATTCCCGGATGCCCAGCCCCGGCACCTGGATGATCCCGAAACCGGCAAGGCAGGCCGACTGATACGCGTCGGTGCTGCTGACCGTCACCCGCCCGGCCATGGCAATGCGCTGCACTTTGTTGCCTTGTTCATACTCAAAGCCCGCCGAGCGCGCGCCCAACGGCCGCACGTAGTGCACCAACTGATGGGTGGCCAGGTCGGCCAGGGTCTTGGGCTCACCATAGCGTTGCAGGTAGCCGGGGCTGACGCAGTTGACCATCGGCATGCTGCATAACCGGCGCGCCACCACCGATTGATCGGGCTGTGCGCCCACCCGCAGCACACAATCAAAGCCTTCGGCCAGCAGGTCGACCTGACGGTCGGAGCCGCTGATTTCCAATTCGATCAACGGATGCCGGTCCATGAAATCCGGCAGGTGCGGCACGATCACTTTACGTGCCATTACATTGGGCATGTCGATACGGATCCGCCCGGCCAATTGCGCCTCATCCTGGCGAAACAAGCCCTCCAGCTCCTCCATGTGTGCCAGCAGGTCCTTGCTGCGCTCATACAACACCCGCCCGTCCTGGGTGGCCTGGACCTTACGCGTGGTGCGTTGCAACAAGCGCGTGCCCAACAGGTCTTCCAGGGCCCGCACGTGCTCGGACACCGTTGAGCGCGGCAAGCCCAGGCTCTCGCCGGCCTGGATGAAACTCGACAGTTCGGTGACACGGACAAAGGTCCGTAACAGGTCCAGCTTGTTCATGGCGATGGCCCGTGATTGTTCGAATGATCCGACCAGTGATTCCGGATTCGCTCTGTTTATCACGTAATGCACGGACAAATACACTCAGCCCGACACTTACCCACCCGTTCCGAGGACTGCACCATGACCCGTAAAATCGCACTGATCACCGGCGCCAGCCGTGGCTTGGGCAAAAGCACCGCCCTGCATCTGGCCGCGCAAGGCATCGATATTGTCGGGACCTACTACAGCAAGGCCGATGAGGCCCAGGCGGTTGTCGCCCAGATTGAACAACTTGGTGGCCGCGCCGCCATGTTGCAATTGGATGTGAGCCAGAGCGCCACCTTCGACGGATTTGTCAGCCAGGTCGGCCAGGTCTTGCAAGCGCATTTCGCCCAGGCGCATTTCGATTTCCTGATCAACAATGCCGGTATCGGTACACACGCCAGTTTTGTCGAGACCACCGAGCAACAGTTCGATCAAATGGTCGCAATCCACCTCAAGGGCCCGTTCTTCCTGACCCAGAAGTTGTTGCCGCTGATTGTCGATGGCGGGCGCATCATCAATATTTCCAGCGGCCTGGCCCGCTTCAGCCTGCCAGGCTATGCCGCCTACGCCTCAATGAAAGGCGCGGTGGAAGTGCTGACCCGCTACCAGGCCAAGGAATTGGGTGCGCGGGGCATCAGCGTCAACACCCTGGCCCCAGGCGCCATTGAAACCGACTTCGGCGGCGGTGCCGTGCGCGATAACGCCGGCATCAATGCCTTTGTCGCCAGCAACACGGCCCTGGGTCGGGTCGGTTTGCCGGACGACATTGGCGGGGCGATCTCCACGCTGCTGGCCGATGGCAGCAAATGGATCAACGGGCAGCGTATCGAGGCCTCGGGTGGGATGTTCGTCTGACCCTCACGCTTGCTCTGGCGCACGTTGCTGCAGGAACTTTTCCCGCAGCACGTCGTAGCCCCAGTGGTACACATAGGTGTACGGCAGGAAGAACAGCAGCACGCCGATATCCAGGATAAACGCCTGCACCAGGCTGATGTTCAGCCATACGGCAATCAGCGGTACGGCAAACAGAATCAGCCCGCCTTCAAACAACAAGGCGTGCAATACCCGGGTCTTGCCGCCGTTAGCCAGTTGCAGGCGCGCCTTGAGGCGGTCGAACAGGCTGTTGAAAATGATATTCCAGGTCAGCGCCAACAGGCTGATGCCCAGGGTCACCGCGCCCATTTCCAGGGCCGGCCGGCCAGTGATCCAGACCAGCAGCGGAGTACAGATCAACAAGGCCAGGCCTTCAAAGCCAAGGGCCTGGAAAACGCGTTCGGTAATGGACTTGGTGGTGTTCATATGCCTTGCTCTATGAATGTCGAGGGTTGCCATCCTCTACCTATAAACCGATACTTCATAATCAATAACCATCGATCAAGGCGATAGATGATGGCCTCTCATGAAGTGTTGCAAGCGTTTGTGCAGGCGGCGACCCAAGGCTCGTTTTCTGCGGCGGCGCGCAAGCTGGGCAAGAGCCAATCCACCATCAGTGCAGCGGTGGCCAGCCTGGAAATTGATCTGGACGTGGTGCTGTTCGACCGCAGCAGCCGCAAGCCAAGCCTGACCCCGGCCGGGCATGTCCTGCTGCAACGGGCCGAGCAGGTGCTGGAGGCCAGCAGTCGCCTGGAGCTTGCCGCCAGCCAGTTGTCCCAGGGGCTGGAGCCCAAGCTCAGTATTGCCATGTCCGATACCTATCAGTCCGGGCGCTTTGAAACCGCCCTCAGTGCCCTTGAGCAGCGCTATCCGGACCTGGAACTGGAGTGGTTGATTGCCGAATGCGAAGACCTCATCGCCCTGGTACAAAGTGGGCGGGCGCAGCTCGCGTTTATCGAAGCCCAGGAGGTCTACCCGCCAGACCTGACCCACGCCACCGTCGAGGAGCGCGCGCAACTTGCGCTGTTTGTTTCCCCGCTGCATGTACTGGCCAGCCTCGATGGCATCGATCAGCAGATCCTGCAACAACACCGGGAACTGCGCCTGGCAAGCATCATCAACCCCAATGAAAACCGGCCGAGCGGACGGGTCTGGTCCGCCCCCAGCTTTTTGATGCTGATGGAAATGGCCATCCTCGGCTTTGGCTGGGCGCCCTTGCCGCGTTGGTTGGTGGAACGCTTCGCCAATGGCCAACTGGTGGAGCTCCAGGCTCGCGGCTGGCCACGCTCGGTGGCGGTGGATGCCTTGTGGTCACGACAACAGCCGCCGGGCCCGGCCGGCAGCTGGTTGCTGGAAAAGATGCTCGAATAACCCCTGTAGGCACCGGCTTGCCGGCGATAGCGGCCGTGAGATCGTCATCGCCGTCAAGCCGGCGCCTACAAGGGGGGGTTGGTGCAGGTGGCCAGGCGGCGTTCGAGCAAGCGTCTTTCCGGGGCCTGGTGGGTCAAGGCCAAAGCTTTTTCGTAGGCCTGGCGCGCCTCTTTCATACGCCCCAGTTGCCGATAGAACTCCCCACGCGCCGAATGCGCCAGGTGGTAATCCAGCAACTCGCCACGCGCCAGGATGCCCTCCACTTGCCGCAACCCGGCCAATGGTCCATCGCGCATGGCCAGGGCGACAGCACGGTTGAGTTCGATCACCGGGGACGGCAGCATCCTGCGCAGTACGTCATACAGGCCGACAATCTGTGACCAGTCGGTCTGGGCCGCACTGGGTGCCTCGGCGTGCACCGCCGCAATCGCAGCTTGCAGGCAATAAGGGCCAAAACGCCGGGTGGCCAGGGCCTGTTCCACCAACGCGCAGCCTTGAGCAATCAACGATGCATCCCACAGCGTGCGGTCCTGCTCCTCCAGCAGCACCAACTCGGCAGCAGGCGATAGGCGGGCCGGACGTCGGGACTCATGGAGCAGCATCAACGCCAACAGGCCCATGACTTCCGGTTCCGGCAGCAACTCCAGGAGCAGGTGGCCCAGGCGTATGGCCTCGCGGGTCAAATCGTCACGGGTCAGGTCGGCGCCCATGGAGGCCGAATAGCCCTCGTTGAACACCAGGTAAATCACGCGCAGTACGCTGTCCAGGCGCTCGGGCAACTCCACCAGCCCTGGCACTTGAAAGGGGATTTTCGCCTCACGGATCTTGCCCTTGGCCCGCACAATGCGCTGGGCGATGGTGGCCGGTGTGGCCAGGAACGCCCGGGCAATTTCCTCGGTGCTAAGGCCACAAATCTCACGCAGGGTCAGTGGCACCTGGGCATCTGCCGCCAGCGCCGGATGGCAGCAGGTGAAAATCAGGCGCAGGCGATCGTCTTCCACGTCTTCGGTACTCCAGTGCGCCGCTTCCAGCGCATCGGCCTGCCCCTGCAGCAACGGGGTGAAACGGGCCTGGCGCCGCAGACGGTCGATCGCCTTGAAGCGCCCGGTCGACACCAGCCACGCCCGCGGGTTGTCGGGCACGCCGTCCTGCTGCCAACGCTCGACCGCAACGAAGAACGCCTCATGCAGGGCCTCTTCGGCGAGGTCGAAATCGCCCAGCAGGCGAATCAGGGTCGCCAGGATACGCCGCGACTCGCTGCGGTAGAGCGCCTCGACCCGGGCCTTGACCGTCAATCAGGCATGCTCTGGGTCACCAGGGTCACCAGCCGCTCCAGGCTCTCGCCCCAGCCCTGATGAAAGCCCATGGCTTCGTGGGCCTGTTTGTCGGCCTCACTCCAATGCATGGCGCGGGCGGTGTAGCGGGTCTTGCCCTCAAACTCCTCGAAGGTCACTTCGGCGCTCATGAACGGTTTACCTGATGGAATCCAGCCAGGCACAAACGCATCGGTAAACACCAGGCGGCGCGGCGCGTCGATCTCCAGGAACACGCCCTGGGTCGGGTACTCGCTACCATCCGGCGCGCGCATCAGGGTGCGAAACAGGCCACCGACCCACAGGTTCATTTCGCACTCCGGCGTGGTCATGCCGTGGGGGCCCCACCATTGCTGCAACAGCGCAGGTTCGGTCCAGGCGCGGAACACCCGGCTCGGTGGCGCGTCGATCACGCGGCTGATGGACAGTTCAAATGCAGCGGGTTGAGTTTTCATGGGTAAACCTCTTGAGTCTTGTGATTGTTGGGTTCAGAGATTCAATTCACGCACGGGACGCACTTCCACACTGCCGACCCGCGCCGCCGGGATGCCGCCGGCCACCTGCAGCGCCTCATTCAGGTCCTTGGCTTCGATCAGGTAGAAGCCGGCAAGCTGCTCCTTGGTCTCGGCAAACGGCCCATCGGTGATCGCCAGCTTGCCATTGCGCATGCGCACCGTGGTGGCCCTGCTCACCGGTTCCAGGGCCTCGGCCACGAGCATGCGGCCACTGCGGTGGACCGTTTCGGCGTAGGCGTGGCACTCCTCGTCCCTGGGACTGTCAGGCAAGCTGTGCAGCAAGGCTTCGGCGCTATAGACCAGGCACAGGTATTTCATGGCGTCCTCCGTTTTCGGACTAGTGACTATAGTTGGCAGCGCTCAAGGTTTCAGGTCGAACAGACCGGTGCCGGTTTCCATATCGAAGGGCGCGGACCAGTGCTCATGCACCACCCGCCATTGCCCGTTGATCCGCTGATAACCGGCGGTGACACGCATCCAGCAGGTTTTAAGCACCCCGTCCGGCCCGGAGCCGCCGCAGTGGGCAAGCCAGTGGGCAAAGGCGCTGTCGTCGGCAGCCACGATATGCAGTTCATGGAAGTCAAAAACACCGGGCCCCGGGCAACACTCCATGCAGGCCTGCCAATGGGCGCGATAGGCCGCCTTGCCTTTGAACTGCAGGGCAGTGACTGCATCGAACGCGACGATATCGTCGGCGTAAAAGCTGACAATCTGCTCGACGTCCTTGGCGACGACGGCTTGTTTCCATTGCTCGATCAGGGTGTTGATTGCAGTGCTCATGGCGATACTCCTCGGGTGGAAAATCACGAAAGAAAGACAGCCTTAGTCGACTGGGCAGCCGGCTAATCGACAAGCCTACGAAAAATAATTTCGCCAGGGGCAAAACCGCTAGAATTTGCGACTTCCCTGTAGGACTTCGGATATCTGCCCGATGGAAACTCGCCTCGCGCCCTATGAGACGCTGACCGCTGCACAGCAACAGCGACTCGGCACCCTCGAAGTCCATCCCGAGCAACTGCCCTATAGCGGCGAGATCGACTGCGCACTGAACAGCCTGCTGGTCAACCCCAGCCCTGGTATCAAGGGCTTCGCCCTGCTGGCCGATGACATTCCCGTGGCCTTCCTGTTGCTCAAGCGCCCGCCTTGCCTGCCCCATTGGGCCGACGCACACAGCGCCACACTGCATGCCTTGCAAGTCGATCGTCACCAGCAGGGCCGGGGCTTCGGCAAGGCCTGCCTGCAAGCCCTGCCCGCCGCCGCCCGCCTGGCCTGGCCGCAGATCCGCGCCTTGGAGTTGTCAGTGGACAGCGACAATGTGGCGGCGATGGGCTTGTACTTGCAGCAAGGCTGGGTAGACCGGGGCGAGGCCTATAAGGGGCGGGTGGGCTATGAGCGGCGGTTGGCGTTACTGTTTTGAACACGGACAAGGAGATCCCCATGCTAAGCACCCTGGACCAGCTCGAGACCCTCTACGGCAAGCCTCACGAGCGTGCCCTGCGCAAAGAGATTGCGTTTCTCAATGAGGATTACCAGGCGATGGTCAAAGCCTAGCGGCTGGTAATTGTGGTGCAGGTGCAAGCAGCGTATTTCCACTGCTCCAAAGCCTTTGTCCGTGCCGACTGCTGGAACCCGGACAACCACCTGGAGCGCTCGGCGCTGCCGTCAGCGGGGGCCTTTCACAAGCGCTTGAATGATGGGCAGTTTGATGCCGAGGCCTATGATCGGGAAATGCCGGAGCGGGTAAAAAACAGTCTCTATTAAACGCCCGGTACACCAGCCGGATGCATATTGTCTACTGTAAGCCTTCACAGCTATGCGGATTTTACCCATTGGCTTTTACTGATATGCCAAGGTTTTCGCTCATCATTTACGATGAGCAGGCATGGAAACTCATAACTTCCACTATGGAGAATATCCATGAGTATTCCGTCGAACAGCAATACGGTAAACGCCGCAGGAGGCCCAGATCTTTCCTTCGGGAACACAACCCCTAAAGACGGCTCCGTGATCACGACTGAGTCCGGAGGACTTTCTCGCGCACTCAGTGATGGTTCATTTATTACCGCCGGCGTGGCTTACATCGAAAGCAAAAGGTTTATCGCCGTCACCAAACACAACCCCACAGGAGAACTGGATACCAATTTCGGAGTTTGGTACACGCCGACCACAGACTTTGTCACCCTCGTTAACTTGATCATCCAGCCTGACGGAAAGCCTCTGCTATTGGCAGCCCTTGGAAACGAACAAACAGCGTTCATTACTCGATTTAATTCAAACAACGGCCAAGTGGATTTGTCGTTTGGAGTCAACGGCACAACAGTACTGGACAACTCGCTTTACACCGTTTTAATCCCAAGAGGCGGTCTAGCGGTGCAAGCTGATAACGCTATCATCTGTGTATTCCACGACAACACAGACAGTTTTATCTACCAACTTAGCAGCAGCGGCGAACTGACCAACTTTGGAAATACTGAACCGATCAAAGCTCCCAACACCCAACTCAACACAATGCTGGTCACCAACAGCGGTTTTGTCATTGCTGGATCTGCTGCAAGAAAAGCGCACATCATCGGGCTTCTGCACGACGGCCAACTGGACAGTAGCTTTGGTAACAACGGTATTGTCGAACTGCAATTTTCAAACAATAACGACAAGCAGGTCACTGCACTGGCCAAGGGGCAAAATGGCCAAATCGTTGTCGTAGGAGGCACTTACACTCTCCCACCGCAGGTGAACTTCGTCGCCAGTCTACTTGCCAACGGCCAGCCCAACTCGCAATTCCATCAAGGAAAACCGCTTGAGAGCAGCACCCAACATGGAAGCTATACCAGCGTGGCAGTCCAACCTGATAGGAAAATTGTTGTGCTAGCCCGCCTGGGTGTTGGCAATCTCATCCAACTGATAAGGCACACCCTGGCCGGCCAGTTGGACCCCACCTTTGGTACTGGAGGCGTTGCCGAAGCGTGGAGAGACCCGCAGGGAAGACCTTTGCCCTCCGGCATCAATTTTGTGGAGTGGGTAGAACCCAGTAAAACATTGCAAAGCAGTGGCATTTTGAGCACGACAACTGCATCTTTTATTGGCCGACTGCTCAGTCAATAGCCGTATCGGCTGAGCGGCCAACGCCGCTCAGCCGTGTGGCCTCAAGCCGGCACTACGGGCAGCCAGATTTCCACGGAGCCGGTCCCCTTATCCACGTCGAAGTCGGCGCTGTAGCGCTCGAAATCCGGCCCGGCGACCTTGTAGCCCGAAGTCGGCAACCACTCGAACATGATCCGCTCATAGGTCTGCGACAGCGCATACACCGGCCCATAGTGCGCGAAGACCGCATAACGATTGGCCGGCACTTCAATGGACTCAAAGTTGCCCGGCACATCACGCTTGGCCGGCACTTCGACCCCGGCGATGTAATCAAACTCTTCTTGGGTGGCGTTGTAGCAAACGCCGTAGGTCACGCCGCCAATGCGTTTCTCGATGTCCTTGATGCAGGTGTCGAACAACTCCCACAACTTCGGAATGTCCCCCAGCGTAGCCTTGCCGTAATGACCGCCGACCCCGGCGATCACCATGGCCTTGCCCTCTTCCATACGGGGTTCCAGGGGTAGCGTTGCCTGTTGGTTCATCTGCACAATCTCCATGGGTGAGTGACCAAAACCGTACCGAGTATAGGGGGATACGCACTTCACACTCCACACGGAAAAATTTCCTGCGCCATCTGGACAACGGGCTGTCATCGCCCGTATCGTCTGCCCCGCAGGCCACCGCAGTGGCCGACGTCGCTCGGACGGTTCCGGGCGCTTACGTATTCCGAGGCCACAATGGCAGACCAAGGTTCTGCGCGCCGCTTTGCGCGCATAGATCGACTCCCCCCTTACGTGTTCAATATCACTGCCGAGCTGAAGATGGCTGCGCGTCGGCGCGGCGAAGACATCATCGACTTGAGCATGGGTAACCCCGACGGCCCGACTCCACCGCATATCGTGGAAAAACTGGTGACCGTTGCCCAACGCGAAGACACCCACGGTTACTCCACCTCCAAAGGCATCCCACGCCTGCGCCGGGCGATTTCGCGCTGGTACAAGGACCGCTATGAGGTGGATATCGACCCGGAAACCGAGGCCATCGTGACCATCGGTTCCAAGGAAGGCTTGGCGCACTTGATGCTGGCCACCCTGGATCAAGGCGACACGGTGCTGGTGCCCAACCCCAGCTATCCGATTCACATCTACGGTGCCGTGATTGCCGGCGCCCAGGTGCGCTCGGTGCCGTTGATTCCCGGCGTGGACTTCTTCGCCGAGCTGGAACGGGCGATTCGCGGCTCGATCCCCAAGCCCAAAATGATGATCCTCGGTTTCCCGTCCAACCCCACCGCACAGTGCGTGGAGCTGGACTTCTTCGAGCGGGTGATCGCCCTGGCCAAGCAGTACGACGTGCTGGTGATCCACGACCTGGCTTACGCCGATATCGTCTACGACGGCTGGAAAGCGCCGTCGATCATGCAGGTGCCGGGCGCCAAGGACATTGCCGTGGAGTTTTTCACCCTGTCCAAGAGCTACAACATGGCCGGCTGGCGTATTGGCTTTATGGTTGGCAACCCGGAGCTGGTCAACGCCCTGGCGCGGATCAAGAGCTACCACGACTACGGCACCTTCACCCCGCTGCAAGTCGCGGCGATTGCCGCGCTGGAAGGCGACCAGCAATGTGTGAAGGACATTGCCGAGCAGTACCGCCAGCGCCGCAATGTGCTGGTCAAGGGCCTGCATGAACTGGGCTGGATGGTGGAGAACCCGAAGGCGTCGATGTATGTCTGGGCGAAGATTCCCCAGGCGTATGCCGCCATGGGCTCGCTGGAATTTGCCAAGAAACTGCTGCTGGAAGCCAAGGTGTGTGTGTCACCGGGGATCGGCTTTGGCGAGTATGGCGATGATCATGTGCGCTTTGCGCTGATCGAGAACCAGGACCGCATTCGCCAGGCGGTACGCGGGATTAGGACAATGTTCCGGGCGGATGGCCTGGTCCACAAAGCCTGACCGGTCAAACTGTAGGAACCCAATCACTGTAGGAGCTGGCTTGCCGGCTCCTACAGGGACCGCGTTCCGTCAGTGACGGGTTACACCACCAACGACAGCAACATGATAAAGCCCAGTGCCACGATGGACAGGATGGTCTCCATCGCCGTCCACGTCTTGAACGTCTCGGCCACGGTCATGTTGAAGTACTGCTTCACCAGCCAGAAACCTGCATCGTTGACGTGCGACAGAATCAACGAACCCGCCCCCGTTGCCAGCACCAGCAACTCCAGGTTGACTCCAGGCACCATCCCCACCACCGGCACCACAATGCCCGCGCCGGTAATGGTGGCCACGGTCGCCGAGCCGGTGGCAATCCGAATCACCGCCGCCACCAGCCACGCCAGCAGGATCGGGTTGATCTGCGCCGTCACCGCCATATGGCCGATCACGTCACCCACCCCGCTGGTCACCAGCATCTGCTTGAAACCACCCCCTGCACCGATGATCAGGATGATCGCAGCGGTAGGCGCAAGGCTGGCATCCAGCAGCTTGAGGATCTGTTTGGAATGGATACCCTGGCGATGGCCAAAGGTGTACAGCGACAGCAGCAAGGCCAGGAGCAAGGCACTGATCGGGTGGCCGATCATGTCCATCCAGTTGCGCACGATATGGCCTTCGGCCAAGGCGATGTCGGCAAAAGTCTTCAGCAACATCAGGAACACCGGCAGCAGCACGGTGATCAGGGTGATGCTGAAGCTTGGCAGGTTTTTGGTGTCGGACTCGCGGGCCAGTTGGTCCACCAGTTCCTGGGACGGGTTGCCAGGGATGTACTTGGCAATGAACGTACCGAAGATCGGCCCGGCGATGATGGCGGTCGGCAAGGCAACGATCAGGCCGTAGAGAATGGTCTTGCCGATATCCGCGCCAAACACGCCGATGGCCAGCAACGGCCCCGGGTGCGGCGGCACCAGGCCATGAACCGCCGACAGGCCGGCGAGCAGCGGGATGCCGATCTTGATCAGCGAGACCCCGGTGCGCCGGGCAACGATAAACACCAGCGGGATCAGCAACACAAAGCCGATCTCGAAGAACAGCGGGATGCCCACCAGGAAGGCCGCGAACATCATCGCCCACTGCACCTTTTCCTTGCCGAAGGCACGGATCAGGGTTTGGGCGATCTGATCGGCACCGCCGGATTCGGCCATCATCTTGCCGAGCATCGTACCCAGCGCCAGGATTATCCCGACAAAGCCGAGCACGCCGCCGAAACCGTCCTGGAAGGCCTTGATGATCTTGTCCACGGGCATGCCCGAGGTCAGGCCCAGGAAGCCTGCGGCGATGATCAGGGCAATAAAGGGGTGGACCTTGAACCGGGTGATCAAGACGATCAACCCGATGATGGTGACTACTGCATCGAGCAGCAGGTAGGACTCATGGGACATGCCAAACATGGGGGTCGTCTCCTGTTTGTTGTTGTTATTAAAGCGGGTGTTGAATTTCGTGCCGTCGGATAGCGCTATCTTTCGGCCAAAAAATCATCGGGAAGGTTCAAAGCCGTGGGCCAGCCACCAGGCGTGGGTCTGTGCGGCCAGGTCCTGGATGCTGTCTTCACTGGCATTGAGGGCCAGGGTCAGCGGCTCGCCGATGGGCGATTCGAGGGTGGCGAACTGGCTGTCGATCAGGCTGGCCGGCATGAAATGGCCGGGGCGATGGGACACCCGGTCGGCGGCCACTTCGCGGGTCAGTTCGAGGAAGACAAACCCCAGGCCCGGCGCGGCCTCACGCAGGTGATCGCGGTATTTTTTCTTCAACGCCGAACAGGTCAGCACCGGATGCTCGCCGGCCTTGAGCGCGCGGCGCAGCTCATCGCAGAGGATGTCGAGCCAGCCGGCACGGTCGTCGTCGTTGAGGGGATGGCCTGCGCTCATCTTTTCGATATTGGCGGCCGGGTGAAAGCTGTCGCCTTCAATGGCCGTGGCGCCGTTCAACAGGCACAGGGCCTCGCTGACACTGGACTTGCCACAGCCGGAAACACCCATGATGACCAGGGCGGTAACAGGTTGACTCATGAAACACCTCAGGACGCAGATAGCGCTACCTTTGCACGGCCTAAGGCTAGTGCAAAAACAGGCTTTTCCCGCGCCTAATTGTCATTTTTATGGAGTGACGCGTGCATCCTCTCCAACTGTTTGTGCAAGGATCAGGCAACCCTTTGCGCAAGTATTTGCAGGCCTTTGGAGACAGCGCTACCTTAGTGCCTCGATTTTTGTTTGGCAAGCCGCCTGATGACCTCCAAGAACGATAAAAATACCCGCA
>Ga0180008_1001094_pt1 | contig 18162 bp, 16 predicted proteins | sample MM_PW_MetaG_FD_121121 | JGI IMG/M metagenome (GOLD analysis project Ga0180008, IMG submission 121121) | Groundwater microbial communities from the Aspo Hard Rock Laboratory (HRL) deep subsurface site, Sweden - MM_PW_MetaG | ecosystem: Environmental > Aquatic > Deep subsurface > Groundwater...
CAACCCTGAAGATTTTCGCCCAAGGGTCGATACACTGCTCAAGACAGGAGAACACCCCATGCGAGTTTTGATCATTGCTGCCCTGGCCGTCAGTGTTGTCGGCTGTACCCGTTGGTCGATGGATCATCATCTGAACAATGCCTATCGCGCCTACAACGTAGGCGATTGCGAACGGGTCACCCTGGAATTGTCCCAGGTCGACCGTGAAAGCCGGTCCCGTCGCTACGTGCAGCCGGAAGTCTCGATGCTGCGCGGGCAATGCCTGGAGCGCCAGAAACTGTTTGTGGATGCCGTGCAGACCTATCAGTTCATCATCAGCCAGTACCCTGCGAGCGAGTACGCGTTTCGTGCTCGCGCACGCCTCGACACCTTGCAGCAACTGGGGCATTACCCGGGGGCCAGCGCAGCAAGGGCACGGCCAGCGACCTTGTGATGACATTTATCATTTCATGGCTGGCCTCTTGCGGGAGTTGGGCTATTCTTTGAATGCCTGTTTGTACAAGTTTCTACTCAAACAGGTGTAATGCCAGGATTCGGCGGCGGTACAGTGACAGGGCAAGGACTGCTGTTGCACCGAGATCCAGAGAGCGGGGCGTTGCCGGAAACGCTCCGGCCCTAGTCACAGGAACGGCCAGAGTCATGGCCATTGGATGGCGATCTGATTATGTTTACCGACCGAAAGATTGAGCGGCACCAGTTGCCCTATTTTCTGCAAGTGTTCAACCGCTTTACAGATAAGCCCATTGGCTACTTGGGCAATATTTCCAGCGAAGGGCTGATGCTGGTCAGCCAATTGCCCTTGATGATCGATGTGGATTTCGAGCTGCGCTTGAAAATTCCCGGTCCCGAGGGGGATGTGCATGCCGTTGACTTCAGCGCCACTTGCCTGTGGAGCCATGAGGATATCAACCCCCGGCATTACGACTCGGGGTTCATCCTGTTGCAGGCCCCCGCCGAATACGGGCAATTGATCGTCGCGTTGCTGCAGTACTTCAGCTTTGACCCCCTGCAGGCTTCGGCCTAGCGTCATACCCTGTTCATAGCACGCCCGCTTTTTTCCAGCCCAGGTAACGGGTTACCAGGTTGGCGCCCAGCGCCGAGGGATGGGCATCCAATACCGCCAGGCCTTGCGCCTTCAAGCGGTCATGGAGCTCTTCCCTGGCATTGAGATAGTCGACGCTGCCACAGTAGGCCAGCGCCTGCGGCAGGGTCTGCACGGGGGCCTGGCGCAATTGGTCCAGCACTTCTTCGCGCAGGCTCGCCACCAACACCCGATGCTGGCGGCTGATGCGCTTGACTGCGGTCAGCAGATCCTCATCGTCCTCATCACGCAGGTTGGTCACCACAATCACCAGCGCCCGACGTTTCTGGCGAGCCAGCAGTTGGCTGGCCGCCGCCTGGTAGTCGGCCGGTCGCCGGGTGGTGTCCAGGTCGTATACGGTGTTGAGCAACTGGTTCAACTGGCCGCTGCCCTTGACCGGTGCCAGGTAGCGCGGCGGGTCGCAGGCGAAGGTACACAGGCCCACGGCATCGCCCTGGCGCAAGGCCACGTAGCTGAGCAGCAGGCAGGCGTTGAGGGCGTGGTCGAAATGCGACAACTCGCCGTCCTGGCTGCGCATGCGCCGACCGCAATCGAGCATGAAGACAATCTGCTGGTCGCGCTCATCCTGATATTCCCGGGCAATCGGCGTGCGTTGCCGTGCCGTGGCCTTCCAGTCGATCTGGCGCAGGCTGTCACCCTCGCGAAACTCCCGCAGTTGGTGAAACTCCAGGCCCAGGCCGCGACGCTGGCGCTGGCGTACCCCCAGTTGGCTGAGCCAGTTATCCACCGCCAGCAACTGCGCGCCGTACAGGCGGGCAAAATCCGGGTAGACCCGTGCGGCATCCTTGACCGGCAGTTGGCGTTTTGCAGTCCACAATCCCAGTGGGCTGGGCAGGTGCACCTCACAGCGCTCGAAGCTGAAATGCCCACGACTCAAGGGGCGCAGGCGGTAACCCAGCTCACTGTGTACACCAGGGCGCAGGGCGATGGCCTGCGGCAGGTTTTGCACGCTCAAGCCATCCGGTACGTGATCAAAGACCTCCAGCACCAGCGGCTGTGGATAGTCATGCTTCAGAGTGAGCCGTACCTCGCTCCAGCGCCCCAATGCCAGGCTACCCGGCATTTGCCGCCGCAGGCGTGGCGAGGGACGGCGTTGCAGGCGTGCGGCGTCGAGCAACGCCAGCAACAGCAGCGCCAGGAGCAGGCCCCAGGCCACGGAGTGCAGGGCAACTGGTACCTTGAGTTGCAGGGCCGCAGCCGTTCCGAGGGCGACGTTCAGGCCCAGTAGTACCGCGAGCCAGACAAGCAACAGGCGAGTGGGTCTCATGAGCATGTCACTGGCGTGGCGCCGGTACTTGGTCGAGCAGTTGGGCAAGGACCTGGTCCACCTCCAGGCCTTCGATATCCAGCTCAGGGGCGATGCGTACCCGATGGCGCAACACCGCGAGCGCGCAGCCCTTGATGTCGTCCGGGGTCACGAACTCGCCACCGCGCAGCAGGGCGCGGGCCCGTGCACCTCGCACCAGGGCGATGGAGGCACGAGGCCCGGCGCCCAGGGCCAGGCCGGGCCAGCTACGGGTGGTGCGGGACAGGCGCACGGCGTAGTCGAGCACCTGTTCATCGAGGGCCAGTTCACTGGCGACCTGCTGCAACATCAGCACATCATCGGCCTGCAGCACGGTGCGTAATGGCTGTACGTCGAGCATGTCTGCACGGGAGGAGCGGGTCACTTCACGCACCATATCCAACTCTTGCTGCGCCTCGGGGTAGTCCATGCGCACCTTGAGCATGAACCGGTCGAGTTCGGCCTCGGGCAGAGGATAGGTGCCTTCCTGTTCAATGGGATTCTGGGTGGCCAGCACCATAAAGGGCTGGCCGATGGGCAAGGCTTCGCCCTCGAGGGTGACCTGGCGTTCCTGCATGGCTTCGAGCAAGGCAGCCTGGGTTTTTGCCGGGGCCCGGTTGATCTCATCGGCCAGCAACAGGTGGGTGAACAACGGGCCCTTGCGCAGCTTGAACTGCTCGGTGTGCAGGTCGTATACGGCATGGCCTGTGACATCGCTGGGCATCAGGTCCGGGGTGAACTGGATGCGTGCAAAATCGCCGTCAAAGCAGCGGGCCAGGGCTCGTACCAGCAAGGTCTTGCCCAGGCCGGGAACGCCTTCTAGCAGCACATGGCCGCCGGCGATCAGCGCGGTCAGTACATCATCGATCACTGCGTCCTGGCCAATCACCGCCTTGCGCAATTCAGCACGCAGCGCCTGGGCCAATTGGGTCGCTCGCCCGGTGTCGAGGGGATTGGGTAAATCCACTGGGGAGTCGTTCAATGATTCCGGTGCCCTGCTAATTGTCAGATTCGTTTTATCTTCCATAAATCATGCACTTACCTGATTTAACTGGTTTTTAAGCTTTTGCGCGTGCTCAGAGGAGGAATGAGGCCCGGTGCCGGCGTGTCGATTGGACCCAGCCAGGTCCTTGGTTAACTCAGATCGCGCATTTGGGAACATCATCTTAGCCTTTAGCACAGGGTTAAAGTCTATGTATTCCATCAAGTAGTCTGATCGACCATACCAAGAGTGGTCGATCAGGGCCTTGCTGGAAAAATGAAGCAGAGCTGTATGGAGTACGCGAGGAGTTCCGGCTATCTGCGTCGAGACTGCCTCATTGGCACTCGCCGGCGGAAAGGTGACGAACGTGCAATTGTCACTTGGGCTGATCGCTTTGAAACAGCGATGAATCAAGAGCAAAAAAGGCTTTGTTCTCGATCACTTAATGACTTTTCGAGACTCACTTAATGTGAGTATAAAAACTTGATGGAATTTTCACTCCCCGCCTAGTGAATTTTCCTATAGGTATGCGTAAAAAATCGCGTGATCATAGTAATAAGTCAATAAATAAAACTTTTGAAATCTTATTTTTGTAACTAATGGCTTTGCCGTTTTCGTTGAGCTGTTACTTGAATTTATAACCGATGTGTTTCTTGATGGCACTAATAGGGTCCCCTGTAGTGCTAGAAATTTTCAGCCTAATGCGAACTCTAAATGAATAAGATTAATGTTTCTCATGCTGTATTTTTTCTGTTTATGCCATTTATGGTGCCATCAGCTATAGCGGGTGCTGTCGTTGTAGGGACGAACACCGTCGGAGAAGGCCATTGTTCAGTTGCCATAGGCCATAACAGTGCAGCTTCAACAGTTGCGTCCTGTAGCACTGCTTCAACAGCAGAGAGCCCCGCCGTTGACACACCGCCACGTGGAACTCCAATTCCTCGTGCTCCAACGGCGATAGGGGCTAATAGTCAGGCTCTTGGAGCGGGGACAACCGCGGTAGGCGGCGATGCGAGAGCTACGGGGCCGATCTGGGTGCGACATTTGGCGGCAATGGCACTGCCGCGCCGTTACCGGTTGCAGGTTCGACAGCCGTCGGCTCGAGCTCAAGGGCACTTGGTCCTGGTGCTACAACATTAGGGGCCAGTGCAGAATTAACGTCTAGCAATACAGCAGTAGGTTTTAATGCCAAGGCCAGCGCAGGTGGACTAAACGATAGTGTTGCTCTTGGTAATAACTCAAATGCTACAAGAAACCAGACGGTATCTGTAGGCAGTAGTGGGGCAGAGCGCCAAATCACCAATGTGGCAGCTGGCACCGTTGGGACTGATGCAGTGAACCTCAGCCAACTCACGAACTCCGTGGGAGTAGCGCTGAATAGCGCTAACCAGTACACCGCCGACCGTGAAGGCGAAATCCGCAAGGATCAGGTAGATGGTGACGTGACTACCTTGGCCAATGCCAACAAACATGCCGATGCCGGTGTCATCGATGCCAAGGCCTACGCGGATAAAGGCGACGTGGCCACATTGTCTAACGCCAACACCCACACTGATAAGCGTGAAGCGGCCATCCGTAAAGACCAGGTGGAAGGTGATGTGACCACGTTGAACCGCGCAAAAGACTATTCAGTCGCACGTGGAGCGGAGGACGGCGTTAAAACTGTCGCTGTAGGCAAAACGGCTCAAGCAACTGGGACCAACTCAGTCGCGATCGGCAATGACTCAGTAGCTGCCAGGGCCAACAGTGTTTCAGTGGGGGCGGCAGGTAATGAGCGTCAGATTGTTAACGTGGCTGCCGGTACCCAGGGCACGGATGCGGTCAATGTTGATCAAATGAATCGTGGTGACGCGACTACACTCACTCAATCAATCAACTACACCAATCAGCGTGTTGATTCGGCCAAGGAAGCACTCGACGGAGCCTATTCGTACATCCGTAAGGAAAATGCCGAGATGCGTCGTGAGCATCGGTCCATTGGTGCCATGGCAATGGCTTCGTCTGCTATTGGAATCGGGCCAACAAGCCTTGGTCGTACCCAGGCTGGTTTGGCGATAGGCAACGTTCAAAGTCAATCGGCACTGGCGTTTGGGGTTAACCATTACATGAATGAATCCACAGTCTTCACCTTTCGTGGTGCCATCGGTACCAGCAGTTCGGTAACGGGTGGTGCTGTCGGTGTTGTTAAGGGCTGGTAAGTTTGATTCCATCAAACAGGCAAGCCGCAAGTTGTTGGGGTTAATTTGAAACTGCTCCAGCGAGCGGCCTGCATTGATCGGGAGAGGGACCCGTTATCTGATCCGACAGAGTTGCGGTCATCAGACTCCCTTCATGGGTAGGCTAAGAACATCTAAAGGGTTGCTCCAAACATGGCAGAGATCTGACATATGCCAAGTGCCAGATCACAGGGCATTCCTGAGGGTTTGCAGGCTGGCCACCTGGCGGCTGAAGTCAGCACTGGAAAGCCGCTTTGCCGGGAGTGGGCCAAGGGCCTGGCTGATAATGGAAGAGGGTTGGCGGGTCAGGTGTTCAAGCGCCAGCCATTGCCCGGCAGTGTCCAACTGTTCGAATCCGGGGTGGCGCCGGCGGGCGGTGCGCAGGATGTCCCGCTGCAGGGCTTGCAACAGGCTGCCCTGGCCGCTGCGACGCAACAGAAAGTCGGCACTGGCATTCAGGTGTTCCTGCAATTGCCGGCGGGCTTTCGGCGCCGGTGCCTGGACCGGCCCCAGGCGTACACCCGCGCGCCATAACCCCAGCAGAATCAAGGCAGCGAGAGCCACCAGGGCCTGGGGGAAATAACGTAGCAACAGGCTAAACAGGTTCTCGACGTCTGTGTTGGACAGTAGGGTGACATCGCTGCCCTGTGTCAGGTACCACAGCAGCCAGGCATTGTCGTGCAAGCCAATGGCCGGGGCTTTCCATAGTTCGCTGTCGGTGATCACGGTCACGCGACCATGCCCGAGATCGAGTTGCATCAGGTGGCTGGACTTGGCGCTGTTGGCCGAGAACTGTGCCAGGTGCCTGGGGTCGGTCAGGGTGAAATCGGTGTCGAAACTGAAAAACGCCGGTGCGGTTTCGTTATCGACATAGAGCCGTGTCAGGTCCGGCTTCTTGCCCTTGCGAGCGGAGGGAGGCTGATCGAAGTCATCGCTGAAGGCCTGGCGTAACTGCAGGCGATCGAGCAGCAGGTCACCACTGTCCTGGGTTTCTTCATCCCATATGGCTTCGGCCACCAACAGCAGATGACCGCCGGCCTGGGTCCACTCCAGCAACTGGTCAACCTGGCGTGGGGTCATATTGCTGCGCTCGCTGAGCAACAGCAGGCTGGCACCCTTGGCGGGCAGGGTGGCCAGGCGCTCCAGGCTGCGGGCGTGCTCGACAGCCAGGCCCTGCTGACGCAGGAAGTGCTCGGCCGCCAGGTAGGGGTTGGCCTGGGCTTCAGGTGACGGTCCGCGGTCGATCACTTCTTCGTAGGGTATCGCCTTGTGCCAGGCGTAGAAGCCCCCGGCTGTCAGCAGGCAAGCCAGGATCAGTCCGAGCCAGATCAATGCCCGACTCATCGCGTGGCCTCGCGTTCGAACAAGCTGCGCCAATGGGCACAGAGCTGTTGCTGGGCCAGGGCCGGCGGCACGCGGTGGCCATAGGCGAGGTTTTGCCAGTGTCGGGTCAGGTCGTCGCTGAACGCGAGCAATTGCGGCTGTTGCAAGTGACGCACATGTTCCAGGACCTGACCTTCGGTATCGGCGTTTTTCAGTGGCAGGTTGAAGTCATGCAGCAGCCGGCTAAGCAGGCCGCGATAAAGCAGGCCAAGGGCTTCACGGGGGTGCGTGGCCCATAGTTGCTCGGCGGTACTGGCAATATCGTCGGGTAAGGTTTCCACGCCCATGTCCAGGCCGAACAGTTGTGACGGCACGGGCCGCGTAACCTTGGGTCGGGGCGCGCGATGAGGGCTGACGAAGGCGTGCAGCCAGTCGCGGTAGTGCCAGGCGACCAGGGCAATGCCGGCGATCAGCAGGCCCCAGAGCAGCACCTCCATCACCAGCGCCAGGGACTTGAATGTGTCGCTGTTGAGACTGTTCAGTAAGGATTTGAGCCAGGCAGGCAAGTGGGCATCACCCGGGGGCTTGGTTTTGCTGTTGGTTTTGTCCTCACTGAAACGATAGTGGGTAACGGTTTGCGGATTCTTGAACGGGGGTTGTTCCAGCAGATGCTTGATTGATTGATTGGCTTGCGTGGTGCTCAACGGTTTCGAGTTGACCGGCGGGTTGGCCATGGCCTGGGGTATTGGCGCGATCACTAGCAGGCCGACAGTCAGCAGCAGGAGGGCCACTGCCGATCCCAGGCGTTGGCGCAGGCGGCGGAACACCAACTCCAGGTCCCAGGCTTCAAGCACGGTGCGCCGGTTAAGATAGAGGCTGAATCCACACGCCACATAGATCGGCTCCCAGAACACCAGGATCAGGGCGTAGAAGGCATTGCTCAGGTGCTCCAGCCAGAGCCAGTCCTGACTGCTGGCCAGTGCCAGTTGCTGCCAGTCCCAGTCCAGCTCAACCTGCTGCGGCAGGAATAGATAGAACAACGCCATCAAGCCAATCCACAGCGCTGTTTCCAGGAGCAGGCCGATCAGTGTCAGCCAGCGCGCCGCGCCGGCATTGCGTTGCAGCAGCACTCCCAATCGCTGCTGGCGGGCCAGGCCGCCTAGGCTTTCGAGTTGCACCACGGGCATGACAAAGCTGCGACTGAGGCTAAAGCGTCGCCAGGTCAGGCTGGCCAGCAGTTGCTCCTTGAGCAGGCGAGGCCATTGGCGCAGTGCCTGCTTGAGGGTGGGCACCTCGCCAAACAGCGCCTTCGATAGAATGTACAGCGGTAGGCGCTCAAAGGCCGGTTTCAACCACCAGAACAGCAGCACGGCAACCGAGGGGTAGTCCCACAGCACAACGCTGATCAGGATAAACATCGGCAGGCTGACCAAGGCCCAACTGCTCATCAATAACACGCGGTGCTCACGGGCCAGCAACACCCCCAGGTCCATGGCCTCCCACGAGGAGCGGGGACGGATCACCACGCTGGCGTCACTCAGGCGCATGACGGCTCCTGCCTGCGAACAGCAGATAGGCGATCACCATCGCCCAGAGCGCAGCGCCCACCAGGTATTTGCCCCAGGGCCGCACGGCGGTGGTGGAGGACCAATAGGCTTCTATAAAGGCTGCGATCAGCAGGAATACCATCACGCCGCAGATCATTTTCACACTTGTACGGGCGGCCAGTCGCAGTGCTTCACCCCGGGGCAACGCTCCCGGTGCGATCAACGCCCAACCCAGTTGCAGGCCGGCTGAGCCGGCCAGGGCGATGGCCGTCAGTTCGAAGGCACCGTGGCCGATGACAAAGGACCAGAAGGTTTGCCCATAGCCAATTTCAGTCAGGTGCCCGGCGATGGCGCCGATCATCAGGCCATTGAAGAACAGGAAGAACACGCTGCCCAGGCCAAACAGCAAGCCGCCGGCGAAGGTCTGGAATGCGATGCCGATGTTGTGCATGACGTAGTAGCCGAACATCATCCAGTCCTCACTCGATGCCCGCTCGGCCGCACGCCCCAGGCGACTGGCGTCAGGGTCGTACATACCCTGCATCTCGGTCACTTGCTGGGGGCTGACGATGGTGTAGATCAGGTCGGGAAACAGGTAGACCAATAGCGCGATGCCGGCCAGGCTGCCAAAGAACAGCAGGCTGGCGACCAGCACGAAGCGCCATTGCTCGCGAACTGTGCGGGGGAAGTCTGCCAGCAGGAAACCCAGGACCTTGGCACCAAGACGACTGCGATGGCGATACAGCTGTTGATGGCCGCGCAAGGCCAGTTGTTGCAACGGGTCTACCAGGTAGCTGCTGTAGCCCCGTTCCTGGGCCAGCGCCAAGTGTTGGCACAGGCGTCGGTAATCATGGGGAAAGTGCGTCAGGTCCTGGGTCTTGGCCTTGCCTTGTTCAAGCAGTGCCAGTTGTGCGGCAAAGGCCTGCCAGTGTGGCTGGTGACGGGTTTCGAACAGGCTCTGCTTCATGTCGGCCCCAACAGGCCGCGGGCCACGCCATTGAGTTGTTCCACGGCGCGTGTGGGCGAGACCTGCAGGGGCGTGGCCAGAATCGCTGCCAGTTCATGGGCCCGCTCGGCGGACAGTTCGCCCTGGCGTTCGGCAAAACCAAGGATCGCGCGCTGCTCGTTCAGCTCAAGGGCAAAGGGCAGGCGCAAGGCCGCGGCCTGGGGCAAGTGGGGACGGGCCAGGGGCTGTTCGCGGTAGACAACCAGGGTGCCGGCCGCAATGTCGCCCAGGCGTTTGAAGTGGGGATGTTGCAGGCAACTGATGGCGCCGAGGAAGTAGCCAAACGGCAACATATCGACAAAACGCAGCAGGTTGCGGATCAGGGATGCGGACCAGCCAATGGGCGTGCCGTCATCCTGAACCACCCGCAGCCCCATGATCTGCTTGCCCGGTGAGCTGCCTTGGTTGAGCACTTCGAACAGCACCATGTACCACCAACTGACGAGAAACAGCAGGATCGAGCCCAGGCCGATGCCCAGGTTGCCGAGAAACGCCAGGACAATGAACAGGATGCCGAGGATCAGCCCGCGCAAGCCCAGGTCGAAGCCGAATGCCAAGGCACGAGGTATCAGCCCGGCGGGGCGCAAGGGCAGGTCGATGCCCTCCGGGGTTTCGATCTGGTAGCGAGTGTCCAATGGTGCAGTGGGCATTGCGTTCCCTGGCAGTGCAGCGTGGCTGGACATGGGCAGCTTCATCAACTGGCCCGCAAGTTGAGAGGCCGATGCTAGCAGTGTCGTCGATGGAAGTAACACCTGAAAATACGCCAAGGTTTCACTGAATATTTATCCAGTACACATGACACTGGCCCCGGGTAGCGTCCAGCGCCTAGACTTTGTCGGTCTTCAGCACAGGAATAGCCCGTGACCTCGATCTTCTGGTACGACTACGAAACCACCGGCATCAACCCGCGCAGCGACCGTCCACTGCAGGTCGCCGGGATTCGCACCGACCTTGACCTCAATGAGATAGGGCCGCCGGTCAACCTCTATTGCAAACCCAGCGACGATATCCTGCCGCATCCGGCTGCGTGCATGATCACGGGCATTACTCCTGGCCAACTGGCGGAAAAAGGTCTGGCCGAAGCCGATTTCATGACGCGGGTGCATGCCGAGCTGGCGGCTCCCGGCACCTGCGGCGCGGGCTACAACACCTTGCGTTTTGACGATGAAATGACGCGCTACAGTTTGTATCGCAATTTCTTCGACCCATACGCACGTGAGTGGCAGGGCGGCAACAGCCGCTGGGACTTGATCGATGTGCTGCGCACAGCCTATGCGCTGCGCCCCGACGGCATCGTCTGGCCCGAGCAGGACGGGCGCGTGACCCTCAAGCTGGAGCGCTTGACGGCGGCCAATGGGATTGACCATGGCCAGGCTCACGAGGCCCTGGCCGACGTGCGCGCCACCATTGCCCTGGCACGCCTGGTCCGGGACAAACAACCCAAGCTGTACGATTGGTTGTTTCAACTGCGCAGCAAACAGCGGGTCATGGATCAGATCCGCCTGTTGCAGCCCATGGTGCATATTTCCGGGCGTTTCTCGGCCGAGCGTCATTACCTTGGGGTTGTTCTGCCGCTGGCGTGGCATCCGCGCAATCGCAACGCGTTGATTGTCTGTGACCTGGGGCTCGACCCACAGGGGCTGCTGGATCTGGATGCACAAACCCTGCGCCAGCGCCTGTACACCCGCCGCGATGAGTTGGCTGAAGGCGAGTTGCCGGTGCCGCTCAAGTTAGTGCACATCAATCGTTGCCCGGTGGTCGCCCCGCTGAGTGTGTTGCGTGCGCAAGACCAGCAGCGTTTGAACCTGGATATGAGTGAAATCCAGGCCCGAGCACTGCGGCTAACTGACGCACAGGAACTTTGGCAGGATAAATTGCCGGCGATTTATGCCGAAGAAGATTTCGCCGCAAGCGCCGACCCGGAGCAACAGCTCTACGACGGTTTTATTGGTGACCGGGATCGGCGTTTATGTGAGCAAGTCCGGGCTGTGGAGCCTGCGCAATTAGCACGTCAGCAATGGCCTTTTGATGATCATCGTTTGCCGGAATTATTGTTTCGCTATCGTGCCCGTAACTTTGCGTACACCTTGGACGATGAAGAGCAACAACGCTGGAAACTATTCTGTCAGCAACGATTGTCAGATGTGGATTACGGTGCACCCAATACCCTTGAGAGTTTCAATAAGGCCAGGCTTGAGTTGGACGTTAGTGCTACATCGTTTCAGCGTCAGGTTTTGGATGAATGGCAGGACTATGCAGATGATTTACGCCAGCGTCTGAGTCTGTAATCGGTGTTTTATAAAAAACGGGCAATAAAAAACGCCAGCGTGCTGGCGTTTTTTATTGTGTCGCGAATCTGGTCGAGACCTGGCGAGCCTTAGCCCAGCAGGGTAGCCCAACCTTCAACCACGTCACCGCCCCACTTGGCTTTCCACTCTTTCAGGGTCTTGTGGTTGCCACCTTTGGTTTCAATCACTTCACCGTTGTGCGGGTTTTTGTATTGCTTGACCTTGCGCGCGCGCTTGGTGCCGGTAACTTTTACCGCGCCGCGTGGTGCTTTAACTTTCGATTCCGGATCCAGCAGCGCAATGATGTCACGCAGGGATTTGGAGTATTCACCCATCAGGGTGCGCAATTTGCCTTCGAATTCCAGCTCGGTTTGCAGTTTGTCGTCTTGGGACAGATTCTTCAAACGGGCTTGAAGCTCTTTGATAGCTTCTTCGGTGGCACGGTATTCGTTGATCAGGGACATGTGGACTACCTTATGCGGGGCGCTGAGGGATAGGGATAGTGGCCTAATAATAGTCAGGCAACTCCCCCAAGTAAACATTTAAGCTCGGTTTTATGTAATTTACTTTGAATGTTTGTAGCCAGAGGCGTGGAACGCACTATTTAGTGCGCTCGGGCCGCTAAAGATATTTTCATTAGATCTTGGCTAATTGTGGTAACAGATGCTTGTACTGACATAGTGCTCAGGTAAAAGCCGTACGCTGTTTAGGGACTCCGCAAGGAATCGCGCGAATAAGCGATGAGGAATACTGCAGTTTTTCTACGGTGTCGCTAGAATAGCGGCCTTTGCGAAGTTCTGGAGTTTGCCCCTAATGCGCACTTTTCGTCTGGTGATTGCCTGCCCGGATCGGGTTGGTATCGTCGCTAAAGTCAGTAACTTTCTGGCCTCCCACAACGGCTGGATCACCGAAGCGAGTCATCACTCGGACAATCTCAGTGGTTGGTTTTTCATGCGTCACGAAATTCGTGCTGACACGTTGCCCTTTGGCCTGGAGGCATTTCGCGAGGCATTTGCGCCTATCGCCGAAGAGTTTTCGATGACATGGCGCATCACTGACACCGAGCAGAAAAAACGCGTGGTCCTGATGGCCAGCCGCGAATCCCATTGCCTGGCAGACTTGCTGCACCGCTGGCACAGCGATGAGCTGGACTGTGAAATTGCCTGTGTGATTTCCAACCACGACGACTTGCGCAGCATGGTTGAGTGGCATGGCATTCCGTACTACCACGTGCCGGTCGACTCGCAGGATAAACAGCCGGCCTTCACCGAAGTCTCGCGCCTGGTCGAACAGCATGAAGCGGATGTCGTGGTTCTGGCGCGCTACATGCAAATTCTGCCGCCGGAACTGTGCCGCGAATATGCAGGCAAGGTGATCAACATTCACCATAGCTTCCTGCCGTCGTTTGTCGGTGCCAAGCCGTACCACCAGGCGTCCCTGCGTGGGGTGAAGCTGATCGGCGCAACCTGCCACTATGTCACCGAAGAGCTGGACGCGGGTCCCATCATTGAGCAGGACGTGGTACGCGTCAGCCACAGCGACAGCATTGAAGACATGGTGCGCTTCGGCCGTGATGTCGAGAAAATGGTTCTGGCCCGTGGCCTGCGCTATCACCTGGAAGACCGCGTGCTGGTGCATGGCAACAAGACCGTAGTGTTCTGATCGACTGTTTTTAGTTGAAGCAAAAAGGGCCTGGGCGTTAAATCACCCAGGCCTTTTTTATTGGTGCCAGTCATGAGGAGCGAACGGTGAGTGATCCCCTGGATAAAGCTACTTCCCGAGCGCCTGCCACGCTGGGCGAGGGATGTTTGAGTCGCTATGACCCGGAGGCCCTGGATGCCGACGACGGCACGGACTTTCCCGACGCGGCCCGGTTGTGGGAACAGTTGCAGGAAGAGTCAGAGCCGCACGAAAAGCCCGGCTCTGGCAAAAACAACGCAGATTGAATGTAGGAGCTGTCGAGCCCAAGCGAGGTGGCTCCTACAGTTGGTTTGCGGTGTGTTTAGATACGGAAGCTCCCCACCAGTTGTTTCAGGCGTGCTGCCTGCTGTTCCAGGTCTGTGCAGGCGCGCAAGGTAGATTGCAGGTTTTCCACGCCTTCCTGATTGAGCGTATTGATTTCGGTGATATCGATGTTGATCGATTCCACCACCGAAGTCTGTTCTTCGGTAGCGGTGGCCACCGATTGGTTCATGCCGTCGATTTCACCAATGCGCTGGGTCACGCTGCTCAGGCGTTCGCCTGCCAGGTTGGCGATTTCTACGCTGTCGAGGCTATGACGCTGGCTTTCGCTCATGGTGCTGACAGAGTCTCGGGCGCCGACTTGTAGCTCCTCGATCATCTTTTGTACCTGTTGTGCCGATTCTTGCGTGCGATGGGCCAGGTTGCGCACTTCGTCGGCCACTACCGCGAACCCGCGCCCGGCTTCCCCGGCGCGTGCCGCCTCGATGGCAGCATTGAGCGCCAGAAGGTTGGTTTGCTGGGAAATACTGGTGATCACTTCAAGGATCTGCCCGATATTCACGGTCTTGCTGTTAAGTGCCTCGATATTGCTGCTGGAGGTGCTGATCATCTCGGACAATTGCGTCATGGCCTTGATGTTGCGCTCCACCACTTGCTGGCCATCTTCGGCCAGGTGGCGTGCATCGCTGGCCTGGTGCGAGGCCTGGGCGGCGTTACGGGCAATTTCCTGGGCGGCGGCACCCAATTGGTTGATCGCTGCCGCGACACTGTTGGTGCGGTTGGCCTGTTCGTCAGAGTTGACCATCGACGAGTTGGAAGCACTGACCACACGCAGCGCTACTTCATTGACTTGGCCGGTGGCGGAGGATACTTCGCGAATCGACGTATGAATTCGCTCCACGAAGCGGTTGAAGGCTTTGCCGAGAATGCCGAATTCGTCATGGTTCTGGATGGTCAGGCGGCGTGTCAGGTCGCCTTCGCCATCGGCAATGTCTTCCATGGCGCGGGTCATCACATGCAGCGGTTGCATCAGCACACGAATCAGCATACCCAGCAACCCGATGATGATCGCCACGGCAATCACCGTGGCAATGATGGCCGAGGTGCGGAATTCGCTGAGCATGGCGAAGGATTTGTCTTTGTCTACCGACAGACCGATATACCAGTTCACCGACGGCAAGCCCTTGATCGGGGCGAAGGTAACGATGCGGGTCTTGCCCTCCACCTCGATTTCACTGAAGTCGGCATTGATCTTGATGGGCTGGTTCGGGTAAGCCTCGCCGAGGGTCTTCATCACCAGGCTTTTGTCCGGGTGGACCAGGATCTTGCCGTCGGCACTGACCAGGAACGCGTAGCCCATGCCACCGAAGTTCAGTGCGCCGATGTTGTCTACCAGGGTTTGCAGGCTCAGGTCACCGCCCACCACGCCGACGCTTTGCCCGGCCTTGCTGCTGGGGGTGGCAATGGAAATGATCAACTGGTCGGTGGCCGCGTCGATATAGGGCTCAGTCAGGGTCGAGCCATTGCTGGTCTGGGCGCCTTTGTACCAGGGGCGCGCGCGCGGATCGAAGCCTTCGGGCATCTTTGCGTCCGGGCGAATGATGAAGCCGCCTTTGCTGTCCCCCAGGTAGGTTGCCATGAACGAAGACGTCAGGGCTTTCTGCTCCAGCAGGCTTGCGACTACCGTCGGTTCGGGGTTGATGGCGATGTTCTGGGCGGCGTTTTCCACCAGGACAATGCGCCCGGCCAACCAGCTCTGGGTATTGCTGGCGGTAACGCTGCCCATTTCATGTAGATAGCTGTTGAGGTCGTTGCGAATGGCATTACGTTGCAGGTAGTCGTTGTACAGCGTAAACAACGCAAATGCGGCAATGACGATAAGGGCGGCTGCAAGCAGGATTTTGTGGCTGAAGCGCAGATTTTTATTCATAGCTCGTCGTGTCCGCTAAGGTCTTAATGTCCGAGGCGCGTCTTTTATGGAAACGCACAAATGGCAGCGTTAAATAAAGTGTGATATTTCCATCTGCTCCTGTAGGAATTATCTGATCTAACTTTTTTAGACTTTTTGGGTCTCTCGCTTTGTCTGTATCGACTGTGCAGCGCTAAAGATTAACCATGGGTGACAAAATGCCTGACTCCTCGCAACTTCTTATTGGCGCAGACCTCGAAGGCCAACCTATCGCCCAGGCCATGCGCCTGGCTAACCGCCATGGCCTGATCGCTGGCGCTACCGGCACCGGCAAGACCGTGACCTTGCAGCGACTGGCGGAGGCGTTCAGTGATGCTGGCGTCGCAGTGTTCGCTGCCGATATCAAGGGTGACCTGTGTGGCCTCGGTGCCGCAGGCAACCCCCAGGGCAAGGTGGCCGAGCGTATCGCCGGCATGCCGTTCCTGAACTATGCGCCTAAGGCGTATCCGGTAACGTTGTGGGATATCCACGGTCAGTCCGGTCATCCACTTCGTACAACCTTGAGCGAAATGGGCCCGCTGCTGCTGGGCAGCCTGCTGGAGCTGACTGACAGCCAGCAGTCGACCTTGTATGCAGCCTTTAAAGTGGCGGATCGTGAGGGCTTGCTGCTGCTGGACCTCAAGGACCTCAAGGCGCTGCTCAATCATCTCAAGTTCAACCCGCAGTTGCTGGGCGATGACGCGGCCCTCATGACGACCGGCTCCAGCCAGGCTTTGCTGCGGCGCCTGGCGGTGCTGGAACAGCAGGGCGCAGAAGCCCTGTTCGGCGAGCCGGCGTTGCAACTGGAAGATATTCTGCAGCCGGCCAGTGATGGGCGAGGGCGCATTCATCTGCTCGATGCCAGCCGTCTGGTGCACGAGTCGCCCAAGGTCTATGCGACTTTCCTGCTGTGGTTGCTGGCGGAACTGTTCGAGCAGTTGCCGGAGCGCGGGGATGCCGACAAGCCGCTGCTGGCACTGTTTTTCGACGAGGCCCATTTGCTGTTCGCCGATACGCCCAAGGCATTGCAGGACCGCCTGGAGCAAGTGGTGCGGCTGATCCGTTCAAAAGGGGTGGGGGTGTATTTTGTCACCCAGTCGCCGGGGGATTTACCGGATAACGTGCTGGCGCAACTGGGCTTGCGGATCCAGCATGGCTTGCGCGCATTCACCACCAAGGAACAGAAATCCCTGCGGGCGGTGGCGGATGGTTTCCGACCAAACCCCGCGTTTGATGCCCTGGCAGTGTTGACTGAGTTGGGCACCGGTGAGGCGCTGGTGGGCACGCTGCAGGAAAAAGGCACGCCCGAGGTGGTCCAGCGGGTGCTGGTAGCGCCACCGCAATCGCGGATCGGGCCATTGACCGCCGCCGAGCGCGCGGCATTGATCGCCAGTTCATCGCTGTTGGGGCGCTACGACAAGCCGGTTGATCGTGAGTCAGCCTATGAAGTGTTGATGGCGCGCAAGGAGTTGGGGCCGGAGGCTGGCGCTGCGCCTGCTGCTGAAGAGCCGAGTTTCACTGACAAGGCCGGGGCGTTTCTGGGAACTACAGCGGGCAAGGCCCTGAAGTCGGCGATGCAGCAGGCGGCGAACCAGATGGGCCGTCAGTTGGTGCGCGGGCTGCTGGGGTCTTTGCTTGGCGGTAGCAAGCGCAAGTAGCACTTGTAGGAGCCTGCTTGCCGGCAATGCTCGTCAATGATGGCTGAGTGCCTGTGGCGTCCTGGCGGGCGCCATCGCCGGCAGGCCAGCTCCTACGTTTTGGGTTTGGCATGAGCGGCCAGCCGCTCAAGCGCCGCACGCAGCTTCGGATCTGCAATCCCGTCTGCTGTCGCCTGGATGGTTTCGGCGGCACTCACCGACAAGTCCAGGGTATGGCCCTGCGCGCCTTGTTGTACGGTCGGCGGTTGGACCTTGAACTGGATGCGCAGCAAACTCTCAAATACCTCGAACGCCTGTAGCTGGCGCTGCAAGCGTTTTTGCTGATAGCGCAGGCGCGTCGCCCAATGCCCGTCGGTGACGATCAGCAGCAGCGTACCTTCACGCCACGACGCCACATGGCAGTGCTCGCGAGCCGCAGGTTGCAGTTGGCTTTCCAGCAGGCGTTGCAGGTGGCCCAGGCGTTGCGCATGGCTAAAGATGGCTTTTAAAGGCTTGGCTTCGCGCAGCAACACGGCGGGAGCACGGGCCGTAAGAGGGCGAAATGCCATGGTCTAGACACCTTAGGTAACAGAGCCGCCATGGTAGCAGAAAGCGTGTGCGGCACCGTGGCCATTGCTTTGTCAGCAGTTTATCCATTAAATCAATAAGTAACTTCTCGCTCGAATGGGTTGAAGTTCAGCAAAAAGCCCTTATTTTAAACAAGCCCTCCCGGAACGCTGTGCCTGCATCGTGGAACAACGCCACTTTCCTCACCCTCGTTTCCGGGTAGAATGCTCGTTCGCATGCGGCCGTGAGGGCTGCTCGGGCGACTTACGGGGCGCCCCTTCATCCCTAATGTGTGGAAG
>Ga0180008_1001095_pt1 | contig 18151 bp, 12 predicted proteins | sample MM_PW_MetaG_FD_121121 | JGI IMG/M metagenome (GOLD analysis project Ga0180008, IMG submission 121121) | Groundwater microbial communities from the Aspo Hard Rock Laboratory (HRL) deep subsurface site, Sweden - MM_PW_MetaG | ecosystem: Environmental > Aquatic > Deep subsurface > Groundwater...
ACCATAGTAGTCAACAGTATCAGTTGGCATTATATATTCTTTGGGAGTAGCCCATATAGGAACCGAATCTTTTCCGCTTATCCCCCCAGTCACTTGACCACCATGTTGAAATGGTGCTGCTGCAAGAATATCTGCGGCATCTGAAGCTCCAGTAGGAGTGGCAACTGACCATCCAAGCATTTTCTGTATCATAGCAATGACCATTAACTTTAAACCATAGGTCATCAACTCTTTTCCAACACTGGTTAACATATTGCTCATTATTTGCTTATATTGTTCACTTTTATTCTCGGCATCACTTACGAGAACCCCAAACATATCAGTTATTGAAGAGGTAGCAGAATCAAAAGCGTTTTTTGTCATGCCAGCAAGATGTGTTGATATATTTTCATTTTCAGCATAAAAATCATAGGCTCCAGATTTTATACTTTTTACAGAAGCATCCCAGAAATCCCCGACATTACTTATATTTCTCATTGCCAATTCGGCAGATTGGGCATAATAACTTTGTTCAATTTGAATTCTCTTCCTTTGAAATTCCAAAGTTATGAACATTTTTTGTTGTTCATAGTTCATATGAATGGCTAATAATGCATCATCTAATTGTTTTTCAGAAACACCAAATTTTTCTAATTGTTTTCGATTAATTTCAAACTCTTTTTTAGCAATATCTTCTTTCAAATCCAGACTCTTCTGGGCATAAAGCAAAGCAGTATCATATTGCCTATTTGCTAAGAAAGCCTCTCCTGCCGTATCGACAAATTCTGATATTGACTTTATCTTGTTTAATTCTTTTTCAAGTTGAGTTCGTTCTATATTGACTTTATTTAATTTTATTGTTGCATCTATCAATGCTTTTATTTGATCAAGTTCCTTTTCCTCTTGTTCCCACTTTTCAATAAAAATCGAAATCTGTTCCTTGGTTACACCATTGAATTCTCCATTTTCATCTATAAGATGATTTATGGTTTGATCTAACTCTCTATGGGTAAAGGCAGACTTTCTGAGAGTAACATTTAAATCTTCTAATTTTCTTCTGTTTATGTCACGTAAATTAGCCATTTCTTCTTCGACAGAATGATATTGTTCGGTTTCATAAGTGATATCTCGCAACTGTCTACTATACTTATGCATCAAGGCAATATCATCTGTTAAAATTTGTTCACGTGCTCTCTGTTTGGCAAGATCAGCACCAAATAAGGATGTTCTTTCGGTTAAATCAGCCAACTCCCTAAGTGGCCTTTCATATTCGGCTATACTTGTAATTCCACGTTCATCAAAAAATGCCTTTCTTTGTTCTTTACTTAACAGTTTAACTTTTTCAACCATATTACTTATGGTATCTCTTATCCTGATTATTCTATTTTCCGTTTCAGAATCAATTGTCAATAATGTCTGTAATGGACCCGACTTTACCATTTGACCTAATTGGGTAATAAAACCTTTTCCTAAAGTCAATAGTTGTTTTTCATATTCATCAGAAAGAGTCTTTACTTGCTTTGCAATTTGTTTCCTTATATCAAATTCTTTTACAACTAACTTAAGAAGACTTTCTCCAATCGCTAAAGCCTCTTTGCTTAATTCAACAGTCTCACCTGTTATTTTTACATCTAGCAAAGTCTCAGCCACTCTGTTTAAAAACTCCTTTTTCATTTCTTTAACAGTCTCTTTTCTTATACCAGATATATAAGCAGAGCCTCTTATTACCTCTTTCCCTTCCTCCATTTTAACATGAGCTATTTCTTTTTCTAATTTTAACTGCTCTTCAAGATTTCTTGTGAGATTACCCTGTTCTGAAATGCCCCATTCTTTACTTATCAATTTATCCCACGACCCGATTTTGGCCTCGTATGGTGGAGTCACTAAAGCATTCTTTAATTCGAGCGCTTTATCAATTAGATTTTTAATTTCTGTGGTTAAATCTTCTCCAATTTCTTTAAATTCAGTCAAGGAATTAAAGGCTTCTCTAAGTTTGTTAATTGCCTCAGTAAACTGGCCTACATATCTAGACCCTTTGGGGATTTCCTTTAACGTAGCTTCTGCTGCTTTTCTAGAGTTTGTCCAACCAGTTTCCATTTCTTTAATCATGTCAATCGCTTCTTTTATGATTGCTTTTCTCATAGCAGCAACTGACTTTTCCGATGGAGCAATAACCACCCCTGATTGGCTTTGAAGCTTTGCAATCATTTCATAGGCCTCTTTATCAGATACAAGAGGCTTTACTAATTTCTTTCTCATATCATCAATCGTTTTAGTAATAGACTCCAAAGATTTCAAATCTGCTTCGTATTTCTCTACTAATTTCCTCGCAGCTTCATTTTGTTGATATTCTTCATATCTATCAAGTTCCCTATTTAGGTTCTCATAAGACTTTATTTTTTTCTGTAATGCGTCTATTTCCTCCTTACTCTGAACAACAACTTTAGATATATTATTTGCCATTGCAACATATTCAGCATTACTGGTATGTAGTTTATCAACCAACTTATAGATTCCATATGCAACTATGGCAGCAAGAAGAAGTTTGAAAGCCCAAGCAGCCCCGATAATTTTTATTCCTAAAAGATCAAATGCTTTACTTGCACTCGCCATTTGCCCTGACCTAAGGGCTATATAGAATTCTCTAGCGTATTTTCCAATATCTGCAAATCTTTTCTTAATCGCCTCCAAAAACTCACTCAATGTTTTCCAATCAGCAGTTCCTGGTCGTAGTTTCGTTCTTATCACTCCAAAAATTGCAGATGTGGCAGCTAATGTCGCAAACATACCAGTCAATCTGACTATTGTTCCTAAAAAGGTGCTTAAAGGCCCTTGGATTTCTCCTATTTTGACTCCTACCATTGAAATTCCAAATGCAGCACCATACGCGATCTTAACCAATGGTTCAAAACCTAATCTTATCAATGCGAAAATTGTTTCTCTCATTCTTGCAAATGCAACATCAGGCTTTTCCAACATCACACGAGCCATTTCTTCTGAAGCATTAACGGAAGTTTCTTCAAGTTTTTTAATATTCCCTCTGAGTTCATCCATATACTTAAGGAGAGTTACGAAAGATTGAGAACCACGAAGACCTAATCTTTCAAAAACTTTTCCCACTTCACCGGCGGTTAATGCACCAGCATTCATTTTTCCACTAATTTGATCCAAAATCCCAAGCAAATCAACTGGCGCACCTAATCTTATTGGAATATCAAATGCCTTAGCAAATCCATATGCGTCTTTTGTGAGTCTAGACAAAATCGATTGCATTGATCTTCCGGCTATTCCTGACTTTATCATATGATCATTCAATGTTCCAAGTATTCCACTCATTTCCAAAAAAGTTAAATTGCTGACCTTCCCCATGGCCGTAAGATATTTAAGACCCTCTCTATATTCGTTTATTTCAACTTGATGATCACGAAATGTCGCCGTAGCAATATCATTTATATACTTAAATTTTCCAACCAATCCCGTTGCAGAAGTGATTTGATCTCCAAAATTGTTATATATCGAAGCTATCATCTTTGTAGTATCTGCAACTTCACCTTCTGTGGCAACCAACATGTTCATTGTTGAATTGAGAGAAGCAAGAGCCTCTTCGGATTTAAGCCCTGCACTTCCCATTTGATATAGAATCTCACCAACATCAGCAGATGTCTTGCCAAATCGCATCATCGCCAAAACACCTTCTGACTTATACCTATCTAGAATTTCAGCAGTCTCCATCAACTCTGAACGCGAAGTTCTCATTGCTCTTGCAAACTGATGTTCCATTTCTATAACTGAACCAAGAGCGCTTTTTAATGCTCTTATCGAACCAAACATTACAGCATACCCGGCAATCCAGGCTGTCTGGGATTTCATCATATCCGCAAAACCACGAAGAGTTGTTCTTATCATCCCACGATAATGTTCAGAAGTCTTGCTATCTAACCTTCTCTGGGTTTCACCTAACTTAGCTATTTCATCCGAATATCCCTTACGCCCTTTTTCTAGAACTTCGTAAATTTGTGCTAACTCTTTTACTTTTGCCGTGGTCATTTCAATTTCTTTTCTGTTCAGCTTTTCACGTGCAGATTGCCCTAGCCCAGTCTTTGCGGATTCTCTTTGTAATTTTAAAAGATGATTTGTTTGTAAAGCATAAGCATTCGCAACTCTTTCAACGTCTCCGACTAATTCACGTTCACTGGCCTTCAAAGTGCGAATCCGCAAATTAAGTTTTGCAGCTCCTAAATTAAATCCTTCTGTGCTTTTTGTAAGTTTTTGGGTTTTTTCATCCAATACCATAAGCCCATTAGCAAATTCTTTAGCTCTTGCTTCGGCTTGTTCTACTGTTCCTACATTAGATATAAAAGCCCTCTGTTCTCTTGCTACGGCATTAGCAAGAGCTTGTGAGGCTTGTTCTAAGTTTTTAACACCTGCGGCTTCTGCAGCAAAAATAGGATCATTGGCCTTCATTGTTGCCATTATCTCTTTTAATACTTTATCTGTTCCCTTTCCAGTGCTCATAGCAGTTGTCATTTTAGTATTAAAATCAACAAATCCCTGACTAAGTCTATTTATTGTTCCCTGAAGTTTTATACCAGAATCAGCTAACCCCTTTATTTCTTTCCCTTTAGGAACATCTGTTGTTAATCTTGAAACTTCTTTGAAGAAAAGTCCCTCTTGGGCTGAAGTTCCCTTCAAAGAAGCTAATGACCCCTTTGCCTTATCCGCCAATTCCTTTCCTAATTCACCAGCACCGAGTCTAAATGTAATTTCTTCTCTTGTTTTTTGTAATCTTTCTTGTTTTGTTTTTATTTCATCATATGCCTTCCCCTCTTTCCCAATAACGTCCACGAGCCTTTCTATAACTGCTATATTCTCCATATATTTTTTATCTTGAACATCTTGATATGAAACATGCTTTGCCAAAACAGAAGATGTTTTATCGACAACATGTTGATATTCAGACATTTTTACAGCAGTCAAATCAATTCGTTCGCCCATCATAGTTTGCTTGAGATAAGCACCAGTAAGAACTTCATTATATCTGCTCATAGCAACAGATATTTCTGCAAAAGTTCTAGACTTGTCAAGCATCATTTCTCTGCTCAGAAGAGGAGTAACAACCGGAATAGGAATGATAGGGGGTACTGACCCTCCTCCTGGTGGAGGTTGACCACCGACTCCGCCAGGAGGAGTGGTCTTTGCAGCAATTGATGAAACAACTGCTTCTTTTTCCTTTAAAGCAGTTGTTGTTTCTCTTACGCCATCTCTCTCTTTTCTTTGAGATTCAACTATTTTTAGATTCAGATCTTGAATCACTTTATTTCTTAATGCAATCTCCTTCTTTAATCTATTTACCTCTTCTAGAGATTCAACTTGCTTAACCTCTTCGGTTAAACCAGGAACGCTAGCTAAACCAGCAGTTCCGGCTACTGATTCCCTCATGGTTCCGGTTTTCCCACTATATAAGAAGCTTTTTATTCCCTTAAGCGGAGTACCTGACTTCACTGCCTCCATCATTCGGTAGATTTTTGTCTGTAATTGAAGACCAAATGCATTTAAATCAATTGAACCGGCCTTCAAATCAAAAATCCATTTTTCTAACCCCCCTTCGAAGGTCATCATCATATCAACCACACCAGAAACATTAAGGCCAAAATCCCTAACTCTTTTAGCAAGTTCTCTTGCTTTTAACTTTCCTCCTTCCGGATCTTTTCTTAGTTCTCTAAGAACTGAACTGATTTCACTTCGTGCAGCCGAATATACCGCTTTATCAACTCCTTCAGGTCTTTTGATCCCAGGAGCTATCAATTGTTGCTGGCCCATTTTGCTTTCTATGGCCATTGTAGCGCCCTGAAGACCTTGGATTTGGGCATTAACATCTGTACCAAACTTCTTAACCAACATCGCATTAAGATGGTTAAAAAAACTAGATTTTCCAGCACCAAATTTGCGAACAGCGGCATACAATCTATTACTTTGTGAAGTAACAAATTTTCTTAATCTATTTTTTTCAGTTTCTGGAATATCGGCTTCTGATATAGCTTGACCCATTAATGATCGAAATTCAGTAGCAGTTTGAGAAGCGACAGAACTTACACTATGAGCAAATCTTTCATCATTATGTTGTTTTTTAACTAAAAAATCTATAAAACTTTTCCCCATCGCCCCTTCTTTAGTTAATCCCAACTGTTTAACGATGTCCTCGGTAGCTTTATGGAACATTGTTCCAGAAGCTACCATCATAGACCTTATTTCATCAGGAATTCCAGACTGTCCACCGGTCCCGTATGCAAGAGTAGAGGCCGGAACGGCCTTTCCAACCTTAAAACTACCCAAAAGTCTCTCGTAATCAGAACCCATTGCCTGACCACCTAATACGTTTGAAACATCTTGCTTAACCCTTAGTCCAGTTGCACCAAAAGCTATTCCTCCTAGGGCCGGAGCTCCACCTCCACCACCTCCCATTAATGCCCTTGCGATTGCATTTGCACCAACAACAACCCCAGGGTCTTTGAGGCTCGCTACTATTCCAGCTAAAGCGATATTTAATTGTTTTGCCGGTTCAACACTCTCTTTTACTTTATTTAATTCTGAAACTAACCCCATCCCACTTATTTTAGAAAGACTACTAAACATATTATTGAGATTAGATAATTTGGTATTTGAAATACTTGCAATCTCCTTAAGTTGTTCAGCAATTTTTTCAAAAACAATAAGAGCAAACGCAACATCATCCCTTTTGCCTTTAAACATTCCTCCAAGAAGTTCAATACTCTTAAATATTCTGGCAAACTCAGCCATTGAAGTATTTGCCATCTTCACCCCAGAAGCGATATTGGAAAAGGCAATTCCAACTCTTTCGAAGTTTTTGAAATTTACCCCCTTAGCCGTTGACCCGAGACCCTTCATGAATTCTCTAAGGGCCTTCATTGACTTTTGAATCTTATCAATTCCGCTCTCAGATGAAACACCCTTAAGTGATTGAACAGCTTTTTTGACTCCTTCTATTTCGGCAACGAATTCACCAATAGCTTTGGTTTCTTTCCTCATCTTAATTATGAATCTTATTTCTCTTTCAATAGAACTAGCCATTGTTTTTTCCCTTGTCTTTGTCCATGTTGTCCATTTCTTTTTTCAATAAGGAATCCTGTGAAGATAAAACAACTGTTCTTAACGAGTAGAAGAATTGAGTTTGTTCCAATGAACTTCCGGGGAAAGGAAGTGATTTTGAATTATCTACATAATTAACCAAGTTAACTAGTTTAACTGCTCTTCTAGACAGCAAAGAGACAGGACATCGAGTTACAAGATCACCTTTCACTTTGCTGAAACGAAACCTAAATTTAGGAGTTGTTTTCTTTTCGCATTTCGGGCATATATCAAATTCCATATCCTCTTTACATTTATCACATGTGTTCAATTGATCACCGTAACAATTCCTACTTTTCTGTCGTTTCTCGGAAATACAATTTTCGCAATACCAACTATTTTGTTTATTTTCATCAAGTCTAGAGGAATAACCGGACCATTTTGTGACATATTGTATTTCGTCTATTAATTCTTGTTCAATCTCGCATATGTCTATGACTTCTTCTATTAATTCTAATTGAACAAGATATGGTATTAAACTTATTGATTTCATATTATAATAATCAAATGGGATAACTGAACCATCTGAATAAGTAAAGTTATCCCATCCGATAAGACCCCTCATAAGTACCTCTAGGCTATATAAGCCCAAATGGTTTCCATCAATCTTTATTTCTTCGCATATCCCATAGTCGAAAACAGTTAACGATTTTAAGTAGAAAATAGTAGGGCCTTCTATCTCTTTCTCTCTTACACTGACATACTTGTGTTTGAAATTCGGGTCCATCCTCCCTATGATTGATCGGTTCATTCAATTTAAAAACCCTCTTCGGTTCCTCTAATATAATTTGCTATTTCATCTCTCTCAGCAGGTGGGATAGCGGAAATATTGGCCTCATTATATTCAATAGGACTTTTGTCTTTATAATTGAAATTAGCCCATCCCTTCAATCCTATTTTGAGGGCCTTCAAAGCAGAAGTGCCAGTTAAAAATTTTTCGCTCCTTCCTTCTCCGATTCCTGAGACGCTATACATCTCATCTCTTAATTGAGCCTGTTCTAAAGCTGTCAAGAATCTCACCCTAAAAATAGCCTTTTCAGCCTCAGGAACTGCTCTGTCGCACTTACAAACATAATCATGAATCTCATCAAATCTAATCCCTTCCATGTCAAAGACCTCCTTTAATAAGAAAACTATTACTTTTGTTTGAATCTTGTATGCATAGCCGAATTCCCATCTTTTAGCCCTCCCGACACTCAAACGTGAAACAAAGCAACATGATTTTATAACTAAACAAATATATAAAAGATAAGGAATCCAGAATATTTTCCATAACAAGTTAATTATCATTATAATGCCGAATATAGCTACGGACCAATGTAGAATCCGTAGCTATGTAAGAATTAAACGTAGGACTGACCATTTACAATGATTACTCTCATATCCGGAATCCCTCCGGAATCGTCCCATAAAGAATTGAAGGGAAAATCCGTCATTATTATTCCGTCTCCACCAGCTACAGGTGTGGTTCCAGAAAATCTAATGTTGGGATGTCTAATTTCCATTGAAAATCTAGTTGTGCTACTATTAATATATTCATCTGATGTATAAAGGACTTTTAGATCCCCAGGATGACCGTTCACAAACATCCTATACACATCAAGATCATCAAACTCCAGATTAATAGTACCGTCAACAGTTCTACGCTGAGGAGTCAGAGATGCTCTCTGTCTATCTCCCAATTCATACTTATCACCATACAAATTGTTTGTCAATGTAGAAGTATAAGACATAACTCCTTGGGAAACCAAGCCACTTCCGTCTCCATAATCAAAAGTCACAGCAGCTTGAAATCCAGTATAAAATTCTTCGGTTTCATAACTCGGAGAAGCATTCTCGTCCTTAAAGGAAGTGAACTCCCATTCATCAGCGGAAACTAGAGTAACATTATGTGGCCACATTACGCGAAACCCTGTATCCAAGTCACCACTATCATTTACATTATACCATACTCCAGCAGTTATGGCCTGAGCAGTGCTCCAAGAAGCATGATCCTCAGAACCCTTAAAAGCAGCAGTTCCGTCTAGGGCTCCACCGGTAGTTACCTTTATATAATACGTTTTGCTCTCACCTTGGTCACGACCCTGATTCACTATATTAAGATCGCCCTTGAGCAACGGCATTTCATTTCCTGTTTCCTCAAGATAAATGGTTCTATCAGTAACAGCGGATAATGCAGCAATATTTGAATCCTTTATGCCGGTACACAGAGAAGCACCATTAAACCCTGCCTTTCTGGTGGTCACAAAAGAGTCCCAGCACTCATTCTCAAGAAAATCCAATAATCCAAATACAGTTGAGGTTTCAAAATAGTATCCGGAATGATCATGATAACCTCTCATAAGCGAAAACTTATATAGTGTGTTCTCACTCCCAGAATCCCCTTCTTCAAAGGTAAACGTATATCTAGTTGAATCGGCACCAGCACCAGTATCTATACCAAGAATGGCACTAGCTTCAGTTCCACCATATCTAACTTCAAAAATCGGAGCCTCCCAACCAGTATTCGAAGCATCATATAGTGCAGGATCACCGCATGTACTCCCTCCCCTGAACATCATACTACATACTCCAGTAAGGGCTTCTCCGGCATTCCCACTATTCGTGGTCATAACATTCACACGACCACCATAATAATTAAACGCAGCTATATCCCTACCAATTTCAAAAGTCATACCTTCTGGAAGGGTCTCATGGGCATCTAGTATATGTTCATAAATCCCATATTTAAAATATATTGGAAAGAAAATATAACTGTTATTTCCCGAAGTAGTATCAGTGTAAACAGGAACATCTGTTATTACTTCAAACAAACCAGTCATATTCCCAACTACAGTATAATCATTCGTAGCATTAAGTGTTTTCGTGGAACTTCCCTTGCTAGCAAGAGCTCTAGCAAAATATCCACCAGTTGCCGCATCAGTAAGATCTCCCCATGGAGCATAACATGACCAATTATCTGAAGCATCTATGTTATCCATTACCGCCTGATGAGTAGCTGCTAGAGCAATACTTAAATGATCACCAGCAGTAGCCCCGACAGAAGTTATTGTACTAGCTGATACAGAAAGAGTAACATCTATGTCAGCCCCGCTATATACGAGAACCATTGCGATATCATCTCTTTTGGTTCTCTTTTTTCCAAGAGCATGTTTATAAAAAGTTCCAAAACCCTCCGGAGTGATTTCAAAATTAATGTCTCCAGCAGCAGCTTCGGTTCCAAGTCTTTGCTTATGAATGGCCCTATCGGATCTCAATGCCGCACTTGTTATATTGGTGAATTCGCTAACAACTCCTTCCGTATTGAAATCTACAAACTTATTCGGAGGAGAAGCAGGAAAACCCCATTTCGTTTCTTCTTTAAATCCAACTTGCGCTTTTGATCCGACAGCAGGCCCTACAGTTTTCACCATTTTAATTACCTCCTGTGTCCTAGTAATATATTAACCAATTTGCATTTTCTTGCGACTTAGAATAAAATCAAACAATAGTAATCCTAGTCTGATATGGTGCTATAACAAATATACGAGCTGAAGCCATCAGCGCACCAGATCTAGCCCTAGGTGAATAAGAACAAGCTCTAACTAATGCTCTGGTACTTATAAGCCAACCATTTAAAGAAGCATTTTCTAATATATGTTGTGAAATCTTGTAAGCCTCTCGCATTATAAGATTCCTCTTCACATCTACACTTATAGTTGAATGATAATACCAGAGTTCACCCATAAAAGTAAATTCATATCTTGTCTGTACTTTCCCTAAAGTTATTTTCCTGTTCCAGAATCCAGTACAGGATATAGCTAATGAAGGCACCACTGGAACAAGCAAGACATCTTCCGTATAAATCTCTTTTAGCCCAAAGGATTTATATTGATTCTCAAAAATTGCCTTCATATTTAATACAAAATTATCTACTAAATTATCAACATCTATGGTCATTACGCACCGGCCCTCTGAAGTATTCTACTTGTTATTAAAGAAACTAATTTGGTATCAAGTCCCGACCTTCCCAAAACTGTATCGCTCATTATTGCACGAACACTATCTATGACATCACTTTTGAATCCAAGAACTTTAAGATCCTTGTCTATATCGTTTGTAACATTGAAAACAAAATCAATTCCTTCATTTGTATATTGTTTTCGAAATCCATAATTGCTTTTATTAACAGGGACTAAGCTCTTAGGGTCAACACCTTTCCCTAAAAGTTCTAATGCTTCGTATCCCCAAATGTCAGACATTGCCTCTATCTCTCTGTTATCAATTATGAATTCATTTATTATAAGATTAATTTTCATTAATGTTTCGCCAACATAAGAAAAAACAGTTTCTTCACCACCTGATATCAGTGGTCTATTTAAAGATGTCGTTAAGGGTCTTTCCTCTCCAGCTGTTCTATGGAATCTATTTTGGCCTATGGTTTGGACGCTACCTAAAATTCTTACTGAAAATTCAGATAATGGTTCAGAAAGAGTTCTGGCCATTGACGAAATTCTATCTAGTTCTGAAACTTCAATACCTGTGAAACTAAACATATACATCTCATTAGTATTTAAGAAATCACTTAAAGATGACATTAAAAACTCAATTGAACTAGAAATTTCTTCTAACTCAGAATCTGCTTTAACTAAAAGGTAAGAAGCTTTATCGACTAAACTACTTATTTCTTCAGGAGAAATTCCACCTTCTGTTATTCCACCTCTCGTCCTACGCATTCTGGCGTTTAATTCAATCCTTATTGCCGAAAGTTGACCTTGCCTCTTGCCACTACCAGGTTCTCCAGATCCCAAAACCAACATCGCCGTATTAACCATTGCATTTATTTCATGCAAAAACCTATAATATTCCACACAAATATCATATCTGAGATTAAGATTCTCCTTGGTTTTAAGAAATTCGCTTGTCAAAAAATCATCAACAGCAGTTTTGGCAGATGCAATTGCTGATTCTTGATAAACAACTCTTTGCATCTCCTCAACATCGTCTTTGCTAAGCAATGTCTTTCCGCTAAAATTCTTTATAAATTTATCAACCTCAGAAGTATCAAGTTCAAACATTAAACCATAATACTGAACAGGAGCCTCTGGCGACAAACCTGGAATATCTCCTAATATTAATTGCTTATCTTCAACAATTCTTTCCGGAGTATATTGATATGCCATATTTGAAATCATATCAACAATTTCGCTTATGGCTTGATCAGCAGTTTTACCGCCATGCCCTATTAACTTATTAACTTCTTGTCTTACTCTATTTAAATCAGCTCCGTGCGGAATGCTTATTCCCAAAGAACTTAATAATTCATTATACACCCTTTCAGATATTTCAAAGGGTTCAGGAGAAGACATTTGATCAAGAGTAAATGTTTCATACGGATTACCAGCAATTATATTTTCAGCACCATAGAGATCTTCCGCACTCGCAAGAACTTCATCAACAGCTTCTTTACCAAAAAGTTTTTCAGCAGTAATTGTTCTTTTCCTGAAAATTTTACCTTTGGGATCAACATCCTCAGTAGGTGATAGTAATGACTCCCACTCAGCATAATCGATCTCTTCATCATCATATGTTCTTCTTTTGACCATAACTACGAACTCCCGATTTGCTCTTTGCTGTTGAAATCCTCGTCGTATTCTACATTTTGTACATCAATCTCTCCATAAAGGCCCAAGACACCAGCGGCTTCAGATACTCCAATTTTATCGAACAATGGTTTCCTAGAAACATATCTGGCATAAGTAGAATACTTAAATATATTGGCTCCCCCAATAGTTTCTAAGTAAATATTGATTAAATTCTTGCCAAAATTAAACCATCCACGTATAATGGTAGGAATTTGTTCTGTATTAAGTGTTGAAAATATCGAACTAAAAATCAGATTTGAAGCATAATACATAGAAGCTTTTTTAATAAGATTAGGAACGACACCAGTAAACGGAACATAAGTAGATGATATGAATTTAGTTAACAAACCATTAATCATATCATCTGCATCCTCTATAAAATATTCTGCATCATCATCTGACATATTAGATGTGGTTCTGAATTTAAACTGATCACCAGTTATCGGAGTTCCAGACCACTGAGCCGTAGATATTGTTACTATTCCAGAAGTTGAAATAAAATTGCTAGAAATGGTACCGGAACCATCTGGACTATTTTCATCCTCTCCACGATATAAAGTAAAAGCTGTTCCTGAGGTGAATTTTGCCTTCCAAAATTCACCTCCAGCATAATCCGAACTTATTTCTACATCTATAAGAACGCCTGTTCCGGTATTACCACTGTAGGCCTGGGGCAAATCATGCGAAGAAGATAACCTAATCTTATATTGGGTATCCCCGGCATTTTCAAGAACCCTAAGAAGCCTTTTTATATCATCAAGAGTGCAATACATTTATTAAACCCTTCTCAAAAATCTTACAAGTTTCCTCAAGTCAACTTCTTCCATTTTTTTGGCTGAAGAATTCTTGAAACCTAGTGCGGAAACAAGGCTTACCAACTCTTGCTTCCGCACACCATCAAGTTCATCAGCCACTCTATAGGTTTCAGATTTCATAGAAACAGCAGGGGTTCTCACTATTTCCTCTTCATCACCATCTGGATTATCAGGGTCATAAAGTTCATGTTTCCTGACAAATCTACAAATCCGAACATCTCTACTGGAATCTCTATGATATTGTTTCGTTCTTTCTTTAGCCGCTTCCACAAGATAAGGTGTAGGATTAAGTTCTATCTCGCCAACTGAATATTGTTTTCCACAGTGTGTTAATTCTGGAAAAAGCATCATAACTGCCCTCTTCGCCATAATAAAAAATCCTCCTTTTGATTTCATTCTAAGTCGCAAGAAATATGCAAAACCAGTTTTTCTCCTTATGCTATTGTCGCAACAATAAACCCACGTTTTCTATAGAGAACCGTAAGGGCATTGATTCCGACAATAATTTCAATCTGTTTTGGATCCTTATCTTGAAAAATAGTTTCAGCAAACTTACCGGGTTTAGGAGACATAAGAGTACCAGCGCCATAAACTGCATCAACACTAATAACTTCTCCCTTGCCACCTGATCCGGGAGGAAACTCAAGTTCCATAATGAACACGTTATTCGGAATGAAGGTCTTATAGGTTCTTATCATGGACTGAGCCGGATAAGTTCCAGTAACCGTCGTTCCTGTAAAATCAATGGTATTGCCAGAAATACTCGAAATTGTCATGTTCTCTTCTGAACTCTCATCAGCGGCAGAGATCTGACAAACATCAGCAGCAACGAATCCAGTGGCATCATCAACCGCCACAGTCGTAACTCCTCCAGCAGCTATCGCGGCATTGTTATAGGTGATAAGGGGATATCCGGCATCATATACTTCATATTCATATTGGCCGAGATATGTTTTGAGAATCTTTCCCAAAATCTCTCTACTCATCATACTGAGATTTCCGCTGTTAAAAATTCGGTCAATCAAACTTAGGATTCTTGAATTCTGGAAGAGATACTGCTCACACATGGTATTAAACCAGAATTTCTTTACCTTTCCGCCAGTACCCCTTGCTAACCTAACCCAGGTCTGAATATCAGTAAGCGGGTCAGAAGTTGTCGTCACACTCCACAGGGGAGAGGCCGTGGGTCTTTGCCGAGCAGGAATTTTATAGTCAATAGTATATTTGACCTTATTACTGTCAATCGCGATAGCATTGCTGACGATCGGTTGCCAACGCATCCACTCAATACGTGTTTCCAATCTGGCATCAAGGTCTACAAGAATCTCCGCAATGAGCTCTGCGGCACTAGACCTTTGCTCCCATGTACCGAGTTTCCTAAGCGTAGTAACATCAGACTCGCCAAGAATTACTTTTTCACGAAAATGTGCAGGTTCGAAAGACATCTGTCCAACGCCCCTACGATGAATTACTGGAGACTCAGCTCCTCTTGCAACTGCTTGAGTCATCCCACCGAGCGGGCGTCTAATATCCCATTCAACCCTTGGTCCAGGTTGAGTTACAAGAGGGAAAACTTCCTGGCCCCTATAAGTTTCTGTTTGGGGCGGAATATCGTCAATAATCTTCATCAAAAATCTCGGAGTCAACAATTCCGAAGAAACCAATGCGTCCATATTAAATTACCTCCATAAAATTATTTTCTTCACTGCAAAATAGCAGGTTTCCTGATTTGTTTTTTAAAAACATGCTTTTCATTCCAAACCGTAAAAGACATATCATGTTTGTCACAATATCTTTCAGCATATCTAACTTTCTTAACCACTTCATCATCTTCCATTTCTCTCTCTGGCTTTATCTCAATAGAAAAAACTAGGCGACAGGCCCATCTATAAAATAAAGTCGAGACATCTTCACAACATTTGCCGCGACTAAAGCTTGAACGGCACTATTCGTATATTTAATTTTAGTAAAGTCAAATGTTCCCTGTAGATAAGCCTTAACTGGCTGATCTGCAGCACTAACATCGAGAATCGTCTCAGCCAATACAACTACATCCTCCGCAAACTGAGTAGCTGTAGCAGCGAGCCTATTAGCTGCTGTACTGAGATCAATAAAAAGAGAATCATCAGCCAAAGCAGAGTTATGTGCCAACAACAATCCCTTAGGAAGCTTAGTAGTCGACATAGAACTCCCAGCACCAGAGATATCATACCTTGCAGTAGTATCAAGGGTGATACTTATAAGCTGAAAATTAGCACTACGCAAAATTTCTGAATCGAATTCACTTTCCTGATATTGATAACCGGGACGCATAATAAATTACCTCCATTTACTAGTTGTTTTAAACCCTAATGGGTTCTCTTAATTTCTTCTTTATATAAGATCAGAAGGGGTCACCAGAGTTTCTTGTCTATTCCATAACAAAGCCCTTACAAGGGATTCGGCTTTGTCATATTTAGTCATAAACGTCGGGACCCTATTTATTCTCTGGCATTTCAGCCATTGATCATCCGTCAAAGCAACAGATGCCATATTATTATAAAAAATTTTGTTTTCAAAAATGCTACAACTAATATAAGCAGGAGCAATTTCGTTTTCATAAGATATAATTCTTTCTCTACTTAAACCAAGAATAAAATCTCGGTTCATATATATTTTTCGTCCCAAAACAAAGACATCCTCCATGAACTGAGTCGGAATGTCTCCATTTATATAACCGTCTTTCGTGCTAAGAACATCGTAATACCCTTCATTAACCAAGGACTTTGCTAGTAACAATCCAGGACGAAGAATATAAGTTCCATTTGGATTACCATCATCTCTCGCCGAAGAGTGTATCGTAACAGTTATAATTTGATAAGTTCCGTTAAGCAACAAATCATCATCATAATATTTCGATTGTTCTCCATATCCTGAAGACGGGTACATATCTTATTTGGCTCCTACCAGTTAAGCAGCGGCTTTAACAATCTTTAAACCTTTTTTTACGAATGCTTTTTTAATCGCGGCATCTTCCAACTTTGTATTCTCTTCCTCGGTTATCTTGAGACCATCATCCGTGGTTGTTTTTTCCCCAAGATTGGTTCTTTGAGATGCTGGAATCGCTTCAAGGATTCTCAAAATAGCTTCCTCGAAATTAGCCTCGATTTCTATTGTTTTCTTTGCATCTCCTTCGCCAACGGATTCCTCAAACTTGATGGTTCCCGAAAGATTGCTTCCAGAAAGAATCTGTTTTACCGTCTCCACAACTACCGGATGATGCTTATCATCTGTTAGAAGTTTTGTGCAGATACGTTCAATTTCGAGAGTCCTATTTTTGGTTTCCGTTTTTTTAGTTTTATCCTCAAGAGTCTTGTTCGCTTCCTGAAGCGCCGTAACGGTTCCTTGAAGCGCCTTCATTTCCTTCTTCTGGGCGGTAATAAATTCTTCAAGTTTCTTCCCGCTAGGATCATCTCCGGCCACAAGAATCTTATTCCCAGCCACTTCGTCCTCAAGTTCTTTAATTTTAGCCAGTGCATCCTCTAACGTCATCTCAGGAGACTTCGCAGCGGGTTTGCGTATAACTTTTTTAGGCATACTTTTTTCCTCCTTGAGCTCCAATCTAAAAATTGAAACATCATCATCTTTATCATCTAAACTAAACTCAATTTTTTTCAGTTTTGAAATAAACGGTCTATTTGTCAGAGATCCACCCATTATTGTTGGACCATATGTTTCACCGTTTTCAGGGTCTTCATAATCATCACTATATTCGATACTGAAATAAGCAAAACTTCCATCTTCGACACTTTCTTTTCCGGCTTTAGTGAACTCGGCCGTACCGATGAGAACTCCGTCTTCTACTTTTATTTCTTTCAACCAAGCAGAAGCCTTCTTTCCTTCATGATTCCAGTCAAAACTGACATCTCTGCCGATAACATTGTCAGCAACATTTTGAACCATTTTTTCAAGCATATCTTCAGTGATTTCTAGATCACCATAAAGCTTATGCTTGAAATTTCCAACACGAAGCATTTCGACTTCAATAGCATTGGAATCAATCTCCCCTATCCCTTCAAGAGAAATCATAGCGAAAAATCTATCTTTATCGAAATTTGCTTCTTGAAATTTCATAACCTTCTTTTTCTTTTGCATGTTTATATGAAACCTCCTTAAATCAATTTACCGATCATTTTAAACTCGGCTTTCTTTTTATCCTTAGTTGAACAATGGGTGCTAATAAGCCTTTTGGCTTTAGCGGCTATAGAGGCCCGTTTAGGAGCTCCCCTGGCACCTCTGGCTGCCTTATAAGCAGCTTGTAACCCACCACAATTAATAGTTCCATCTGCATTCTTATAAGGATACTTTTTATTTTTTGTATCCAGAAAATGTCCAGATGGAATTTTGGCACGAGCAGTTGGAGCTGACCAAAGGGTTATAGCCTCATGTTCTGCAAGTAATTCACGATATATTTTTTCTCCCTCTTCTAAATCAAACAAACTAGAATCAGGAGGTGGGTCATAACCTTCACTGGCTAACTTTAAATCTTCGGGAAGTTTATCATCTAAATTAGTATCCCACGATGAATACCAGTGAGACATATTGTTA
>Ga0180008_1001096_pt1 | contig 18123 bp, 27 predicted proteins | sample MM_PW_MetaG_FD_121121 | JGI IMG/M metagenome (GOLD analysis project Ga0180008, IMG submission 121121) | Groundwater microbial communities from the Aspo Hard Rock Laboratory (HRL) deep subsurface site, Sweden - MM_PW_MetaG | ecosystem: Environmental > Aquatic > Deep subsurface > Groundwater...
TATAGGCTGAAACAACTGATAGGAAAGGTAGATGGGACGCGGACTTGACCATCTTTGCAGTAAATGCGGAAAACGCCTGGAAACTTCACTGGATATTGTAAAGAAGGCTATCTTGGTTGATGAATGTAAAAATTGTGATGCGACCAGGAAATACCTAGAAAAGGTCGTTGTTGATGCCGTAAAAAGGTCTGAAATGCCTGGAGAAATTCATGAATAAAGTTGATAAGCCGATAATCAGATTATTTAATATAACCAAATTTGAGGAACACCTGAGAGATGTTATGCTTATTTCAGGTGTAGAAATTCTCGAAGGCGAGAATTGGTGGGAAGCTTATGTTGTTGAGCCTAATCCTATTTTACTATTACAAGAAATGATTTATTTCCACAGCAATCCGGAGTCGCCAGGTTATAACGATTGTGATGAGGAAATTTGCTATTGGTGTGCTCAAGCAGAAAAGATTATTAAGGACCAGAAGTGAAACAGAAAATCATAGGTGTTTTTGATATTGGCTATGAGAATGTTCAGCTAGTTCTTCGAGAAGGGACGGGCGGCGAGTTCCACCTGTACCCTGAAAAAACCGTGGCAAGAATTAAGGTTGGCGCGGAACAGGAATCGTGGAAAAAACTAGTTGCTGTTTTACACCACGAAGTTTTTGAGTTTGCACTCACTCGCGCTAATTGCCGATATTTGTGTCGGGAAGACATAAGCGGCGATCATAGTGCCTATAAGTTTTTCTTTGACCATCCCACGTTTTCTGAGGTTTGTGCTAAGGCATCTGAGTTTATTGTTGAAGCTTTGCCATTACTGGAAAAAGAATGGAAAAAATGGGCAAAGAAATGAAATGTCCACACTGTAAAGCAGGTCTGATAATGCCGGTTGGATCGTACCTATATTGCAGTACATGTTTACACAAGTTCGATGATTTTGAACCCAGCGAAAACTGCTCTCGTTGTTACGAAGCAGGCAGTTTTAAAATCAATGGCGACTGGTTGTGTATGAGGTGTGCTTGTGAGTTTAATAGCTGATTGGAAAATTACCTGTGCTGAAACAGACGAATGTTCTACAGGCATTTTAAAGCCGCTTGCTCGCTGGTTATTAAACAAGATAGGGCGATCAAGGAACTACGGCTGTGGATGTGTGCAGCATGATTTTGATTATAGGTTTGGTCATAAGTATGGTATTTCAAAGTGGTATGCCGACAAGTACCTTGCAAGTTATATAACTGCATCAGGCCACCCATTTATTGCTTCGGCTGTATGGTCTGGTTTAACTTTTGGTGGTTGGTTTGCTTGGTGGAAATATAGGAAAAGTGAGGACTAAAATGAACGGTATTGTATCAAAAGATACTTTTAAAGGTTATTCAACTGATAGCAAATTAGATACATTATATGATCTACAAGTTATGACAATAAGCACGATTGATAAGCGTATAAATAATCATGATAAGCGGATTATTAAGATTGAACGGCGAAAGAGATTTGATACAAGTGTCGCGGCGGGTAGTGGTATTCTTGGTGGGTTTGTAGCTATGATATTAAAATTAGTCTTTTGGAAATAGCTATGAAAGATATAGAAGATGTCAAAGAACTTATAAAACACCATGAAGGTTATAGTGATAAGATTTATTATGACTCTGTTAAGGTTTTAACTGGTGGGTATGGTCACGCGTTTTTAGTTAATTCAGAGCTACCTGAGCATATTTGGAACCTTATCTTCGATCATGATTTTAAACAAGCTGTTATAGACTTTTATAATTTGAAAATATTAGGTTTAGATCATGTGAGAAAAGCTGCTATTATCTCAATGTGTTATCAACTTGGATTAACCAAGGTTCTTAAGTTTAAGAAATTTCTCGCGGCCGTTAAAGATGAGGATTGGGTAAGAGCTTCGAATGAGATGCTCAATTCTAAATGGGCCGAACAGACTCCTAATAGAGTCCGCGATCTTTCTATCATGATACTTACTGGAGATGTTGAGTAGATGAACATACAATCAGATGAACAATTACAAAGTGTCTTGGCGGAGTGCTACGCGTCGACTAAGGTATGTTCAAAGGTTCTATTCCCTGAACGATTTGAACTGCCGTTTTCCGATCTTCATGATCAGATTTTTGAACTTCTTGATAATGATGAGTTACAGCGTGTAGCTATCGCCGCCCCTCGTGGCTTCGGAAAGACCACCATTGATACTATCGCGCACCCAGCTAAGCGTATCTTATTTCGTGAGAAGAAATTTATCGTACCTGTGTCTGCTACTGCTACCAAAGCTGTGATGGATGCGGAGAACTTAAAACATGAACTGCTTGCAAATAATGAGGTCCAACAACTATTCGGGCCGATGAAGACGGATAACTTCTCGAAAGAGATGTGGGTTACTCAAAGTGGAACCTGTGTAATGCCGCGAGGTGCCGGGCAGCAGATTCGCGGTATTCTTTACCATCGTTATCGGCCCGACCTTATTATTGTTGATGATCTTGAGAATTCTGAAAGTGTCGAGAATGAAGAACTGCGAACGAAACTAAAGGCTTGGTTCTTCGCCGATCTTTGTAACTCTATTAATCGCGCGCGAAAAGATTGGAAAATCATAGTTGTAGGAACTATACTTCATGAAGACTCCTTATTGGTTAATTTATTGGAAGATCCATCATGGGCTAGTATACAACTTTCTATCTGTGATGATAACCTTAAGTCAAATTGGCCTGACTTTATGTCAGATAAAGCTGTTAAAGAACTTTATGAAGACCACAAGCGCCGGGGTCAACTTGATGAGTTCTATCGTGAATATAGAAACATCCCTGTGTCGACGGAGGACGCGACTTTTAGACCTAGTTATTTTAAGGAATATTCAGAACCAATCACGGTCGAAACGAAAGATGACAAAGGTGAAAAAATTGTAGCTAATATTAAAGATATTATTAACGTGGTTATAGTTGACCCAGCTAAGACTGTGAAGATTCACTCGGCCGAGAGTGCTATTGTTGGGATAGGAGTTAGCAGAAGCACTCAACGTATCTATATTCGTGATATTGTTTCTGATAAATTCTATCCTGATGAGATTTATAATGAGATGTTTAATATGGTGGCTAGGCTTAAAGCATTTATTCTGGCCGTTGAGGTAACATCACTAAATGAATTTATTGTTCAACCTATTAAGAATGAGATAATGAAACGAGGTCTGGCAGTTAATCTACTTGAATTAAAGGCTCGAGGGAAGAAAGAAGAACGAATCGCCGCTCTCGTTCCTTATTATCGTCAGGGCTATATTTATCATAATAGCGCGTGTTGTAAAGGTCTTGAATCTCAACTTATGGCTTTTCCACGTTCAAGACTTTGGGATATCATGGACGCAACAGCTTATATTGTTGAGGTTCTTGAACTTGAGGCCCACTATTTTGACCCACCAGATTGGGATGATAAAGATATTGAATCTGAATATGATGATCTTGACAATGATTCAATGATAGGTGATTGGCGAGTTGCGGTTTAACTATGTTTAATAATTAAACAAAGCGTAAATATGTCAATTATAAAAGTATATATAGGCAGTACTGGACCCTTCTTATATGATGATAGTAAGCTTATAAATGATGGTGATGGAGATTTTGCTGGACAAAATAGGGCGGGTTTAACTACTGGTGGCGACATTGTATGTGATATTGCCCATGTAACTGCTCTCTCTCTTATTAGTAATAGTGTTGCTGTTGATTATCTATCTACCGATGATGATTATATGATTTATGTAGATTGTTCCGGTGGCGATATAACTCTAACTCTTCCTACAGTTGTTGGGCGGGATGGAAGATTATTCGCTGTGTCTAAAAAAGATGAGACTGACAATATTATTAGAGTCGAACCTGAATCGGGCGAAACTATTAGTTATGAAACTTATCAAGAGATATCTTTTCGCGGTGATACTATGGTTATTATTGCTGAAGAAGATGATCTCAATTGGACTATAACATGAGCTTTTTTGGTAAAACAAGAATAATAGGTCCTGACGGAGATAGTCAAATTATAGATCCTTCAGGTGATGCTCATGTTGCGATGCTTAACGAGCGTGAGATAATGATTGCGATTTTACAAGAGATACGTAAGCTAGTCTTTATTATGCAAGAAGAGACTGGTATAGAACTTGACAACGACACTTTAGAAGGAGATGAAAATGATTATTAGAGACCCTGATACAATGAAAGGAGCGGGCGTAGACACTGATGGTCGCTCAAAAGTGATATCTTCTAACGAAGAGCGCATCGCAGCTATTTCGCGCGAAGAAGGTGAGGCCTATAGCTGGTCAAATGTTAGTTATGACTATGCCGCAGCCGATACTATTGTATTAGTTAAGAACACTTCTTCGACGAAGAAACTTCATGTGACTGATATATTCTTATCTGGCTCGACCGCAACTATAGCTACCATCCATCGAACTACTTGTACAACTCCGACTGGTACAGCTATTACGGGCATTAATCTTAACGGCAGTTTTTCAAATGTAGCTTCGGCTACTGCTATCGGTGATGAGACTACAAACGTTCAAGGTTCTATTATTCAGAATGTTGAGTTGAGAGCTGTGACTGTAGAGCACATCAAGTTTGATGGCGCGCTTATTCTTAATGAAAGTCAATGTATCGCTGTCGACTATGTAACTGATGGAACTACGGCCAACGTAACTATTCGCGGATACTTTAAGTGAGATAAATTATGCCTAATATAATTCAAGGAAACACCGAGGCCAGCCTGCAACTTCTTGCTGATCTGAAGTATGATTATCCAGATGGCTTAGATCTCCGCCCGTCTAGTGATTTACACAAGAGTCTAAAAAATCATATCTTAGCCCGGGCGCGAGAAGCTGCGGGAATTATGTCTAATCGATTTGACTCGTGGAATAAGGTTGATCAAACTCTCAACACATATATTGCCTCAGACGCAGATGAGGATAAGGTAATTGACGCGGATGCTCGTAAGCCTATATCTATTGTGTTTCCCTATTCTTATGCGATCCTTGAAACACTTTTATCTTATATGTTCGCGGCTTTTGTACAAGAGCCAATTCTCCGCTATGAAGGTGTGGCGCCCGAAGATACTATGGGGGCTATCTTGTTGGAGAAACTTATCGATCTTCATTGTAATAAGACTAAGGTCCCGCTGGCTCTTCATACCTTTTTCCGCGATTCTTTCGCTTATGGAATATCTGTTGGCGCGCCTGGTTGGACAGTTGAGCGGGGCATGAAGCCTGTTGAACATGAGACCGGGTTTACTAACTGGATGGGTCAGTTCAAGTCTACAGGTAGAGAACGGGAATTTGAAGAAGGGATCTTATTTGAAGGTAATAATTTGGAGAATATAGATCCTTATAAATATCTACCAGATCCTAACACACCTATTCATAAGCCACAAGAGGCCGAATTTCAAGGTTGGGTTGATAACACTAATCTGATGGACTTATTGAGTGAGGAACGGTATGATGAAGATATGTTTAATGTTAGGTATTTGAAAAAACTTAACGGCCGTAAAACTTCAATTTACAAAGATGATAACTCTCATCGGACCATTAAGACAGGCGGATCAAGTGTTTCTGTGAATAATGATGTAACCAATCCGGTAGATGTTATCTATATGTATATCAAGATAATTCCTAAAGAATGGAAACTTGGAAGTAGTGAGTATCCGGAAAAGTGGCTCTTCGGCCTGGCGGCGGATGAGGTTATTATTAAAGCTAAGCCTGTTGGTCTGTATCATGACAAGTACCCAATTATAACTGGCGCGCCTGATTTTGATGGCTATACAGCAACACCACTATCTCGTATTGAGGCTCTTTATGGCCTACAGCACACATTGGACTGGTTGTTTAACTCACATATACAGAACGTCCGTAAGGCCATCAATGACGTGCTCATTGTTGATCCTTATAGCGTTAATATTAATGATTTGAAAGATCCGAAGCCTGGAAAGCTTATCCGTCTTCGCCGACCAGCTTGGGGTAAAGGTGTTAAAGGCGCGGTTGAGCAACTTCAAGTCAATGATATTACTAGAGGAAACGTAGCTGATTCCGCACTTCTAGTTGAGTGGATGCAGAAGATTGGCGCGACTGACAATCCTATGATGGGGAGTCTTAGAACCGGGGGGCCTGATCGGTTGACTTCAGCGGAATTTCAAGGTACCTCGGCAGGAGCTATCAATCGCCTAGAACGGGTGGCTAAGGTAATCGGCCTTCAATCTATGCAAGATCTCGGATACTTCTTTGGCTTCCATACTCAGCAACTTATGAGTGAAGAGGTATATATTAAATCTATTGGTCGGTGGGAGCGAGAGCTTAAAGCTGAGTATGGGCCGAAAGGAGTTATGACTAAACCTTTCGATATTATGATTAACTATGATGTCAAGGTTAGGGATGGAAGTATACCTGGCGGGAATTTTAGTCAGGTCTGGATGCAGATGTTTCAAGCACTTTTAACTGCACCTCAATTCACTTCAACGTTCGATATTGTAAGAATTTTTAAACATATTGCAAGGAATACTGGCGCGAAGAATGTTGACGAGTTTATTAAGGTAGAGGTTCGATCTGATGAACAAGTCTCTAATGATGTTCAATCTGGAAATATAAGACCTTTAAATCAGGTGGTGTAATGAGATCAAGTCCATCGCAGTGGAATAGGTTCCGTAAAAGCTTTATCTGGAAAGATATAAAAGATGAGCTTAATAGATGGTTAGAAGACAATCAAGCTATTATAGAAGAACCTGATTCCGATCTTCGAACTATTGATCGGCGCTTAGGTTCTATTGAGGCTATAAGAAATCTTCTTGACTTCCCGCGTAATATGGAGGAAGCTTTGATTGAAGATGAAAATTGAGAATGGTAAACTTATGTTTATTGATTATTAAGTATTATATTAATGGAGGAAGAAATGACACCAGAAGAGATAGCAGAGGCTGAAAGAAAAGCTAAAGAAGAACTCGTAAACGATTTGGACGACTTGATTGAAGATCTCACTCCAGATCCTACACCGGTGGAAGATGAGAAAAAAGAAGAATCGCCGGATGAGGAGACTCCTGATGATAAAGACATCGAAGAAGACGAAGATGATTCTAAAGAAGAGACAGGAGAAGAAGCTCAAAAGGATGAGGTTGAAGAAGATAAAACTCCAACAGATAAAGTGGAGAAAGGCGAAGGAGGAGAGAAAGGAGAAGCTGCTGTAGAGGAGAAGGAAGAAATAGTCGATAATGTTCCTTTGACTGAGCGTGAGAAAAAGCTTATTGCTCAGATAGAGAAACTTTCTGGACAGATTTCAACTCCTACTTCTACTCCGGCTAAGACTGAGGTGAAAGAAGAACCGCCGAGTAAGACTATTCAGCAGACTACTGAATCCTTTCTTGGCGATCTTAACCTCGATGATATTCTCGAAGATCCTAAACTCTTTAATCAAGTTTTGCTGAACCTGGCTAATCATGTAGAGGTCCGGGCTATAGAGAAGACTCTCTTATCAGTGCCTGAATTAGTAACTAGATTTGTTTCTAATAACACGGCGTTGACTAAGATGGCCGATGACTTTTATAAGGCCAATCCTGATTTGGCCGAAGTCAGAAAAACCGTTAGTGTATGTGCTAATGAGGCTTATCATGAGAATCCAGCTCTGACGACCGAGCAGCTTTTTGAAGAAGCTGGGAAACGGGCTCGGAAGATATTAGCACTTCCAGAACCTAAGGCCGGCAAAACAGTTATCAAAGTCAAGAAGGCCAATCCGTCTTTTGCGAAAGGAAGCAAGGGTGGTAATCGGACAGAAGTAGAACCCGATCTTACTGAAATGGAAAAAGATATTATAGACCTACTATAATGGAGGAATAACGTATGAGAAGTTTGGCGAAGCAGGCTATGCAAGATGATATCCATGATGATGGAGTTGTCTATCTGACATATGTTCAGGCAGATGGTGCCGAGACCTACTCAATGTCTGTGTATGAGACTACGATATTGATTAGTGCCGGGCATACATCTAACACGCTTACTCTAACCCTTCCGCCTGTTTCAAAGGCTAAAGGCAAGCTCTATTCAATCCGCCAGGTTCTGGTAACAGGTTCTGGCATAACTACGTTGGAAGATCTTGGTGATGATGCTGCTTTTACGTCATTGTCACTTGATGAGACTGCCGACCATGTGCTGCTTTATAGTGATGGATATCAGTGGATTGCTGTATTCAATAATCTCAGCGCTTAAGGAGGTGACCTATGAGTTTACGAGGTATGCTTCAGAAAGCTGGCATTGTGTCTGATGGCACTAATGTCTCTATCAAAGGTATTCTCTCGTCCGACAGCGCTACGCCTAATTACATTGATTCAGTTGGCACTACGGCTTCTGTAGCCTACGACTTTATCAATGCTTATACGGGCAAAGTTATCACAACTGGTGATTATTCAAGTTTGGCATCTAAGGGTGTTACACTTGTAGCTGCTAACAATAGGCCTGTTTCATATCTGTTTGACGATGCAGGTGCTGCGCTGGCAGCCGCTGATTACCGTGCTGTTCTTTCGAGGGTGCTTTTTACTCTTGACCAGACCGGTCAAGTAACTGTCAATGCTATTCGTGGGCAGATTAAGATGCTCACTGGTATTGACTTCAGCCATGCTGACGCCATTACGTCCTGTGTTCAGGGCTATATGGAATTAGAGGGGACTGGTGCCAGGTCACTAACCGGACGACATAGTTGTCTTAGGGCGGCCCTGGAGGAAGGTGCCTCTGGTACTACTACAGTCGCGGCTTCTTCTATCTTAGCCGGCCTGGATATAACTCTTAACTCCACCCGAACATATGTTGAAACAGGTACCTTCGCGGGTATCTATATTGGCATAAGTGGCGGAACGTCTACTTGGGCGAACGGTATTTTTATTGAAAGTTCTGCAACTGACATCGGTTTAGATGTTGGTGCTGGAGCTACTGGTATGACATTTACCGGTGCTTTCACAAACGCAGCTCTTGATTTTTCTGATGTCGTTCTTAATCATTCCGGTTCCTCAGGCCCTGTTATGATGAGAGCTGGATCATATGGAAGCCCTGTTACTTCAGCTGACCCACATCAGTCTGGTATGATCAGATTGTACGGCCGTAATTCGGCACTTACAGACGATGGGACTGGCTTCTATGACAGAGGTTTGTTTGTCTGTCTGAAGAGCACAGGGGCTAAGGGATTATTTCCTATTGCCGGTCTGGCTGAGGTTGAGACGACTGCTTCAGGTGATGGACCGACTGCTGTTATGGCGGGACAGTTTATCAGTCATCTACTTAATACTGGTTCTAAACTAGCTAACTCATCTGGTACTGATATGATGTGTGCTTCTTGGTTTAAGATCACCGCTATAGATGGCGCAACTTGTGGTGCAACTTCTAAGAAGGCCGCTGTTTGGCTGGATAATCAGATGTATGGTAATAACGCTGCTCCTGGTGAGGAGTATACAATCTTCACTACAACTGGTGGGTTGAAACCAGACGCGTTTGTAGGCTTTGAGACCACTTCTTCAGGTTGGAGTAATCTGTTTTATTTTGATGAGACTGCTTACAACCAAGAGCCTGTGGTAAGTGGTGATAAGACAGGTGGTAACAAAGATTACTATCTGAAAGTTAACCTTAACGGAACTGCCTACGCACTTCAGCTGTATACTGTGTAACTAAACTTTAACCAAGGAGAAGAGAAATGATACTAACAATTAGTGAGAGATTTCGACTTATCGAGTTACTGCCGACTGAAGGTAATATCATAATCTTGAAAAGACTTCAGGATTTGAGAAATGTTCTGATTCCAAGTGAAAGCGAGGAAAAAGAAATTAACCTCCGGCAGGAAGGTAATCAGCTAATGTGGGACGGTCTTGATCACGAGACAGATATTCCAATAGGAGAATCTGTTATTGATCTGATTACCGAAAAGTATAAAAAACTCAACGGTGAGGATAAGCTCTCGCTGAGAGATATTTCTCTTTACGAAAAATTTATTCCAAGTGATTAACTTTAAACTTTTTAGGAGGTAATAATATGGCTGGATTTTTAGGAATGAGAGGTTCTGGTGACTGGGCAGTTGACCAGCGGCCGAAAAACTGGCGTGAGATGATTCTATATCTCTACCCAAACGGTTCTGCTCCGTTGACCGCTATGCTTGCCAAGATGAGGAGCGAACGGACAGATGATCCTGAGTTCAACTGGTGGACAAAGACCTTGGCTACTCAGGCCGGCGCTATTACAGGTATTTATACTGATATAGCTTTAGGCACCGCTTATGTTTCTGGTGGGGTTCTTGGTAGTACTGTGTATGTCAAGATGGCTGAGGCTACGGCTGATGAGCTACGTGAAGGGCATCAGGTCCTACTTCGTGATGCAAGTGACTATGCAGTAGATGTTAATGCAAAGGTCACGAGTGTTGTGAAGAATGGTGCTAGCTCCTACGCCGGGGTTGAGCTGCTTGAGGCGGATGATAACTCTAGTAATGGTGACCTGAGTGACGCTGATCGCTTAGTTATTATTGGTAATCTGAATGCTGAGGGCGCGACTATGCCTGATGCAATCGGTTATGATCCGGTTAAGTGGTATAACTACACTCAAATCTTTCGGACACCTCTTGAGATCACTCGAACGGCGCGGCGCACGAGGCTTCGAACCGGTGATGCTTATAAGGAGATGAAGCGTGAAGCGCTGGAAATTCATTCGATCGAGATGGAAAAGGCTTTTCTGTGGGGTGTGAGGTCGGAACGTACAGGTGCTAATGGTAAACCTGAGCGGACTACAAGTGGTCTTATTCCCGCCATTATAGCTAATGGTACTGCAGATGACTTTTCTGTAAACACTGATTATACCGGTGATACCTGGCTTGCGTCAGGTGAGGATTGGCTGGACGAGCAACTTGAGGTTATATTTAGATACGGTCGGACTGAGAAGCTGGCTTTTGCTGGTTCGGGCGCGCTTCTAGGTATTAATAGATTGGCCAAGAATTCTGGCTTTATGCAGATTACACCTCAAACAACCTCTTACGGTATTCAGGTAACTTCGTGGGTAACTCCTTTTGGAACTATTCACATCAAAACTCATCCACTGTTCAGCTTCGAGACGACCAATCGTAACTCCATGATCATCTTCGAGCCGGAGAATCTGAATTATCGCTATATTGATGATACCAGTTTCTACAAAGAGGGTGAGAAGCAAAATACCGGTTATACTAGGAAGGACGCGACGACTGAAGAGTTCCTGACTGAATGTGGTCTGGAATATCATCATCCAGTAGGTTTTGGTTACCTTAACGGATTCAATACTGATAATTCTCTGTAGCCGTAACGAGGATTAGTTTATATGTCAAAAGGGGTGGGAGCTAATCCCTCCCACCCTTTGTTTAATAATTAAACAGAGGTATTGTAATGAATTTATTAAGTCTGAGAACAGCTTTGGTTGATCGAACTGGTCGGTTTGATCTTGTTGTTGATACAACTAGTTATGTAGATAATGGCGCGGACTTCTTCATCAACGCTGGGTCTAGGTTACTTGACAGACTTTATAAACATCCGAAAGAAGTTAATAAAATATTTGCTGAAATAGCAGCCGGCGAGTGGAGTGTGACATTTGCTAATTGTCGCGCGGTTAAAAGTGTGTGGGCAGGAGACGCTACTGAGAGAAATATTCTTGAGAAGGTCGGGCGAGATGATCTTATGATATCTTATAACGTCCCTATTGCTAGTATTGATAGGGGAACCCCACTCTATTATTGCCCGGCTTATATTCGTTCGACTGATAGCACTGATGCTGACGCGTTAGCTACTTATGCAGATCTTGTTAACGCTAATTACCATGAGTATAATTCCGTGATTCTGATGCCTCCTGCAGACGCGGCTTATGTTATAGAAGTCCAAGGACTATTTTATTCCGATGTTCTTTCTATTAATAGTGATGAGAATTATTGGTCTGTAGTCCACCCAGATGTTCTTATTATGGCAGCTATGTATAAGATTGAGGTTTTTTATCGCAATACTGAAGGTGCGAAAGACTGGATGTCCGCAATAGAGCTTGAGGCTAGAACTATTGATATGGATATTGTTGAAGAAGAAATTACTGACGTAAGTCAGATGGAGGGTTAGAATGAATATAATTAAAGGAAATTCTACTAAAGAACAGATTGAATATATTGATGTTATTTTGACTAGAATGTTCAGGCGGCTTAATAAGCGGATTGTAGCTTTAGTTCCGCGTATACCTATCTTTGGTAATATGATTTTTGGCGAAAGCGGGGTTGTGCTGAAGTGTGTATCTCCGGCTAGTGGCAAGATTGTGCGCGGCCACGTAGTTATAGTCCCTAATAAGAATGTAGGGACTAAGAAGAGATTTGAGTTCTCGGCTACAATATCTAATGTATCAGGAATTGTTACACATCTCTTTGAAGCAAGGCCTGGTTCTACTAGTATGGTAATGGATTTGGAAGTCGCTGAGGGTGATTTTATAACTATAAAAGCCACTAATCCAGAAGACATTGAAGATATGGTTGTTAGTATAGTTTATGAAGTTGTCGGTCGTGATACTATTACTAAGAAGTTTCTCATTGAAGAACTTGAGAGGGGCGCGGATGAAGGAATTCGAGAAGATAATCTTAAATGAGTCACTAAAAACGGGCCTACGTCGGGATCAGAATAACCCGCGAAATCAAGAAGCATTAGTAGAGTTTCATAATATAGAACCTACAAAATCTGGCCCGCGGATTCATGAACAATTAACTAGTCTTAACGCTAGTGGTACAACTTGGGGTGGTTTAGGCTCAAAGGCAGCCTCAACTGAGACGCGAACTATTACTATAAATGTTCAGGATTATATAACAGATACTAATCTTGAAACTGTCGCAGTTTATATAGATGGTGTGTCTAAAGGTAACACAAATGTTAATGGTGAACTTAGTGTAGCAGATGTAACTGTTGGTGGTCATGTGCTTAGATTGACTAAGGCTACCTATCTTGATTCAGATGCCGATGATCTATTAAATGATTACTTTGTGGTGGCATAGTGACTAAGAGTGGTTACAGAATAATTACTGCAAATATTAAACAAGCTGGCGATGAAAAGGATCCTATCATTAGTGATCAGGTGTATAATTTTAAGATAAAGAAGTCTGGTCAGGGTTTTGGTATCCGTGCTGATATGATTAAGGATTATAGTAATCCAGCTAATGAATGTGATGACCCTAGTTATTTTTTTAGAGCAGCTACAACTCCAGCACTTATACTCGGCGAAACAGCCATATTAGAAGTATTGGGCGGAGTAGGTCCTTATACTTGGGAAATAGAAACTCCTGTTTGGAATTGGACTTTAGGGGAAGAGGAGACAACAGGAACTACTAATACCATAGATGTTTGTGTGATTACTCCATTAGAATGGGATTATGTAAATTCTGATGAGACTATAGTTCAAAGTAGTACTGCTGTAGTATATATTACTGGTGGAATAGGTCCTTTTGAGTGGGAAGTAACAGGGACTGGGTTTACTATGGAAGAGGCGGTGACTGCTATATATGTTAGAACTAACACATTGATAGCAGATGCTGGAGCTTGTGGCACAGCTACTATTGTAGTTACTGATACAGCTCCGTTATGTGCAGGAAGCGAGGCTTCCCTTCTTATAACAGATGCTTGTGATGAAGAATTATCTATTAACTTAAGAGCTTGTGGTTCTGATCCTGGTGGTGGCGGTGGTGGTGGTCCCAGTTTTGGTGCTACTGGATATGTAAGATGTACAGCTGGGCAATGGGTGAAAATAAGTGAAAATTCAGAAGCAGCAAGAACACTTGGATCTGAGTTAGAGGAAGGTACAGTTAGTCATACTCATATCAGCTGGCAAGTTGAATACACTAATATTATTGGAAAAAGTAAGTATATAGAAGTAATAGAAGTATCTTCACTTGGTGTTGATTGCCCTCCTGGTGATCCATCACCATATGATAGATGTGATGAAGGAACAGTATTATGGAGACTTCCACCGTTTGTATTAAGTTCAACAAGTTGTAATCATATTGCGGAAATGTTTAGTGGAATAATACCTTGTTGTGTTGACCCTAATGGTCATTGTCATTATACTGAATTAGTGTTTAATTTTTATTGGGAGTGGGAATGTTAAGTAAATCAAAATATATGGAAGATATATTAGCAGCCTTTCCAGGAAAAACACTTAGAATGTTTCTTGATTTGCTTTTACATATTGAAAATGCAGGAGTGACTATTAATGAACTTAAAGATTATTTACAAAATCTTAAAGATATTGAATTAAAAAAAAGTAAAGAGATTAAAAGAATTATAAAAGAGAAAGATAGGTTATGGGCTGAAAAAGCTCCAAAATGTCCTGATTGTGGGGAAGCTTTAAAAATTAGAAGTTTAATAAGTTGTAAAAAAGCAAATTTAAGAGGTTGGAAAACTCACTTATTTTGTGATATTAATAGTAATAGTGTTTGTCTATATGAGGAGTTTAGTTTAACGAGTGTTGAAGAAATCTTAAGAGAATTGGGGATAGATTTATGACAATAGCGGGCGCTGGAACTTGGACAATTTCTTGGCCTTATCCACAAGTAATCTTTACTGATTATTATACAATAGGGATTGCTAAAGATGGTACTAATCTTAAGCTTTATGAATTAGTTAATACCAGTAATACATGGACGGCTACTGAGATAGTAACGCTGGGCGTAACGGCAAATATAGAATATGTTGAAGTAACAGGCTTTGGTCAGATGTATACAATAGCTGCGTCAAAGATTATATCTGAGGTTCTGACTGTGGCTAGTTGGATTCGTAATCCAGCGGGCGGAGTAACTGCGATGGAAACAGCGGCGATTCCAGAATTTGCCACTTGTTGTAACTTCAACAATCAGGCTTTGATTAGTGGTGTTACTTCGACCGACCCTAATTGGGCCGATCCTGGCTACAGTGCTGTTCACTGGGCGGGCATAGGTTCTTTTGATTTTAGAATTGCTGAAGACAAAACAGCTGGAAATAGGCCTATTATGCCCTGGGATAAAAAAGGTCATGGGCGGGTTTTTAAACTACTTCAACTAGGTAAACATGTTATAGCTTATGGTGATGGAGGTATAGCCGCGCTTAGTCCTATACAGCAACCAACTACTGGATATGGTCTTATTCCTTTATCTAGTGCGGGAATTAAATCTGCGAATCATATAGCTGGTGATGAGCACATTCATTGTTTTATAAGTTCAAATAATGAAATATGTCTTATAACACCTGGACCTAGTATTACTATTCTTGGTTATGAGGAATTTGTCGATAAGCTAAATCTTAGTGGTGATCGTATTCGTATTTCTTATGTACCAAGCAAGAAGCGCTTCTATATATCAGATGGAACTTATGGATATGTCTTGAATGAACAAGGGCTTTATTCTATTAATCAACTTGTTACATCCGCAGGTGATTATCGCGGAAATGTTCTTTGTGGATTCTTTGATGATGATGGAGATTATGAAGCCCGAATTAAGAGTGATACACTTGATTTTGGTATAAGAGGTCTGAAGACCATTAGTGTGGTTGAGGTCGGCACTAATTACTATCATGATTCAGGTAGCAGTAAAATGTATGGTCGTGCAGATTATCGTTATTCTTATCAATCAAGTCGAGAATCATTTACAAGTGGTAAGCTAATTGAGTTAAACCCTAACGGAATTTTTACACCATATACTCAGGCAGATGAATTTAGAATTATGGTTAAAGCTGAAGATTATAGAAATGCTGTAATTAATCTTGATTATGTTAAGACACGAGTTAAGTTATCTGATAAGCGAGCCATTCGCGGACTTTATAAAACTTCATGAGGTGAGGAATGATAGTAAGACTTTTACCTGATCAGATTGCTAAGCATTGGTTTGTAATAAAGTTTGCTCTTCAGAAATCTTTGCCGCCGATGGTAGATGAAACACCTGAAGATGTTAATAATATTCTTAAATCTTTACTTGAAGAATCTATGCAATGCTGGGCGAGCGTTCAGATAAAAGAAGATAATACTTTTATTGAAGGGATTGTTATAACTACTGTGGTTTTTGATAGCCCTAGTAAAAGTAAAAACCTTTTAGTTTATTGTGTTTACTCATTCGCAAATATTTCTAATGAGCGATCTTGGATGGAGGGGATTGAGAAGCTTGTATCCTACGCGCATGGAAGAGGTTGTAATAAGATAATGGCTTTTACTAATGAGAAGAATATAATTAAACTAATACTAAGACTGGGTGGGAGTATGTCTGCTTTTATAACATTACCAGTGGAGGTTGTATATGAAGATAATTGAGAAGATTGTTCTTAATATGAATACATGGGAAGTGATTGAAGAGCAATCATTTGAATATATAGGACCGATTGATAAGTGTTCTGGAGGTGGGAGTTCTGGGGGCGGAGGATCTTCTGGCATGGTTGACTATCCTGATTATATGAAAACTCAGCATACAACTTGGCTAGGTGAGATAGATAGTTTTATGAACACTGCTCAAAGTGCTAGTCCTTTTAGTGGTGCTGCGGCGCTTGACCCCACCCCAATGTTTACTGCGATGGATACTGCTGTTTGTAACTACAACACAGTAGTCGATGCTATAGATTGGGACGGAGATTGGGTTATAAGTGCTGCCACAATAAGAACTGAGATTGATACTAATATTATTAATAGCACTTATATTGATGCTAGTGTCGCGGCTCATGCTGCTAATTTAGATGATGAGCTTAATAATACTGTTCTGCCCGCGTTTAAAGCTGGGATGTTAAATCAGAACGCGGTGCTAACAAGTTCATATGTTATAGGTGAAGCATTTATCTATGGTATGAGAACTCGTGATGTATCTAAGTATGAAGCTGATTTAGAGTTTAAACTACATCTTCAGCGTAATGATATGATTTTAAAAGCTACTGAACGCGCGGAGCTTAATCATATGTCCAGGGTTGAGTTTGAGAAGGCTGTAGCTGGTCTGGTAATTGAGTGGCGGCGTATGCAGGTTGTGGCTCAGTCAGATGTAGATCAGAGGAACTATATGCTGGCGGAGAAAGATGCTTTATGGGATCTTGAGACATATGAGTATGGAGGGAACTTATTGGCAGCTATTTCTGGCGCAGTCACCAGTTCGCCACAGAAGAAGAACATAGGGCCGTCATCAGTTTTAGGCGGGGCCTTAAGCGGGGCTGCTATGGGGGCGCAGGTTGGAGGTCCTGGAGGAGCTATGGTTGGAGGGCTTATAGGTATTGGAATGAGCTTACTTAATTAATGGCGCTTTGTTTAATTATTAAACATAGGAGGTTGTGAAATGGCTTGGGGAATAGATGATATAACTAAAGCATTATCTTTTGGGCAGGATTTGAATACACCACAAGGTGCTGATCGATTCAGCTATATGGCCGGGAATATGGGCAAGATACTTAGCGGCGCTGATACTCCGATGGGGCAAGTAGGTGGGTTTGCAGCTCAGATGGGCGGAGCTGGGGAGCAGGAGAGAAGTATTAAAAGTATCTTAGATATGTTAAGAGGTATGCCTATGACAGCTCCTGATCAAGAAGGAATCACAGCACAGAAGGTTCTGCCAAGTGGGGCTTTGTCCTTTGAGATAACTCCACCTATGAAGCCAATAGCTGAGGGCGGAGATGTCACACCTAGTGTGAAGTCAGATAATAAAACTGGAGGCGCCGTCACGACCCCTTTCAATCAGGCGGAGAAGCCAATGTTCCAGGTCTCTCCGCTGACACAATCACTCCTGAAGTTGTTCGGGCGTTAGAGCCACTTGGTCTTAAATATATGTCGCCCGAACAATCGGCGCAGACACTTCAGATGCTTCTTGAAGTTGAGAAGATGAAAGAATCTCAGGGCGGGAAGACACTTGATCAGATAATTAAGATGGGTCAGATTGAAAAGATGATTCGTGAGAGTGATTCTACATATGGGAAGGTTCAAGTTGATATAGGTAACGGGCAGACAGCTTGGGTTGATCCTGGCCAAGCACTATCGGCGGGAGTTAGTAGAGAAGGTCATATATCAACAGCTGCTTCAGCCGAAGCAGGGCGTAAAGTTACTATTCGTGGTCAAGATATGACAGCTGGTACCGCCGCGACTAATCAACTTATTAGTGTCTTGGATAAAGATATTAA
>Ga0180008_1001097_pt1 | contig 18114 bp, 18 predicted proteins | sample MM_PW_MetaG_FD_121121 | JGI IMG/M metagenome (GOLD analysis project Ga0180008, IMG submission 121121) | Groundwater microbial communities from the Aspo Hard Rock Laboratory (HRL) deep subsurface site, Sweden - MM_PW_MetaG | ecosystem: Environmental > Aquatic > Deep subsurface > Groundwater...
CAAAGCGGCGATTTACTGCTGCTGTGTGATGAGGCGCTGAGTAGCATCTTTAGTGCCAGCAGTACCGATTTAACCAGCGTATTCCACGAAGCCAATGCCAGTAATTGTGCTTCAGGTATGGGGTTTCCCCTGGTCTGTGATGGCGCTGCAGGTACAGTAAAACAATATGCAGTGAACGCCATGTTGATGAACTTTGATTCAGTCAGTTGGTACGTTGCCGTCAGTACCGATCAACAAAGTACATCTTTGTTCCGGGTTCGAAATGATGGAGAAGCAGAAGAAATTCTTTATGGAGTCAGCGACCTGCAGCTGGAATTTATGGACGAGCGCAACAGAAGCTGGCGTGATGCCGATCTGGTGGTGGACTGGATGGATATTATTTCAGTGCGGATCTCGTTGCAGTTTATTGCGACTGGCGCTGCTGATCTGGAGCTGCCTGAACAAATGAGCCGGATGAACTATCAGGTCAGTATCAGGAACAGGATTTAGCCATGCAGCCAGTCAAACCACAGTCAGTTTATCCTGCAGTTAAACAACAAGGTATAGCGCTGGTGATCAGCTTATTGCTGTTGTTGGCCATTACGCTGGTGGCTGTCAGCAGTATGCAGTCGAGCTTATTGCAGGAACGTATGAGTGCCAATTTGTATGACAGGCAATTGTCCTATCAGCAGGTCGAAGCTGCTCTGCTGGAAGCCGAGGTGATGTTAAACGTCAACGACCCTGTGGCTCTGATCGATGGTGCCGGGGTCTATGATTTACCTGTGGTTGGGGCTGAAGACCGTTGGAATGACAGTGGTTTGCTGTGGTTGTCTGCCACGGCGTTAAACGACAATAGTGAAACTGGTGCCCAGTATCTGATTGAATATGTGGGCGATTGGCCTTACCCGCCTGAATGCGCTGATGTTGCCAGTAAAGATAAAATCTCAGTGGGGTGTTTATCACCCACTTTTCGTATTACGGCCCGTACTGTGTCAGATAACGGCAGAGCTGCTGTGATGCTGCAAAGTTTGTTCAGACGTTAAACTGCTGAGGCTGATGTGATGAAAAGAAAAACATCCTGCACAAAAATTATGCTGACGAGTCTGATGCTCACCAGCTTCTGTAGTATAGCTGCGCTGGATTTAACGTCTCCTCCGCTGCAAACCGGCAGCTCAGTAGAACCGAATATCATGTTTATGATTGATGACTCAGGTTCTATGCACTGGGAAATCACACCGGATTTGTATGCCGATGATCCGCATTATGTGTACCCCAGAGTGACGGGTAATTATGGTGATTCGGATGCAACGCATCAGGTGGTGTCGTTTCGGGATGAAAGTAACGGGACTAACCTCAACGCCACCAATAATAATGAAGCTTTATTTGCCAGAGCGCTGCGTTCTTATGCACTAAACAAGTCCTACTACAACCCGTCTATTACCTATAAACCCTGGATTAAAGCCGATGGTTCTTCATATCCAAACTCCAACCCTGTTGCTGCTTATCATCATCCGTTTCGAACCTTCAAAGGCAGCCGCAACCTGACGGTCAATGAAACTGCCAGCGCGGGCTGGCGTTATTGTACTATTACCTCAACGACAAAAAGTAATTGTCAGAACAACACTGCCAGCCGCACTTTTTACCCTGCTGTGTATTACAACCATACAGGCGGCAGTTTATTTACCTACACCAATTACCAGCGCATAGAAATTAATGCGGCTACCTTAAGTTACAGTGGAGAAGGGCGGGATAATCGCACCGACTGTACGGCAGGAACCTGCAGTTATGCGCAGGAAATGCAGAACTTTGCCAATTGGTACACCTATTACCGTTCGCGTTTGTTGGCTTCTCAGGCAGGCATAGGCCGGGCTTTTTCCACTCAGACTGAAGCATTACGGGTGGGTTTTGGCGCTATTAACAAAGGCAGCAGCACAGTCGATGGAGCCAGTATCAGCACTGTGATCAATGGGGTGCGGCCTTTTACCGGTGATGCGCGGCAGAGTTTTTACGATCAACTGTATGAACGAGTGTATGACTACAACGGCACACCTTTGCGTAAGGCTTTAAATGATGCCGGTTTGTATTACTCCAGAACAGACAATAAAGGGCCATGGGGGCAGGACCCAGGCTCAGATGATGATACTCAGCATATTATGTGCCGGCAGAGTTACAGCATTCTGATGACAGATGGTTATTGGAGTGAAGATAGCGCTTCTCAGGCGCAAACCAGTGCAGCGCGTAATAACAATGATGGCAGTACTTCCAATAATCAAACCATCAGCAAACCAGGTGGTACCTCTTATGTTTATGCTGCCACCGGGCCTTTTTCTGACGGCCGCAGCAATACGTTGGCCGATGTGGCTATGTACTACTGGAAGCGGGATTTACGCACCGATCTGGATAATTTAGTGCCCACCAGCCCCATTAATCCGGCCTTCTGGCAGCATATGGTCACTTTTGGTGTAGGGCTTGGGGTGGAAGGTACTATCAGTTCCACTACAGCCTTTAACGCCATAGGCGCAAGCAGTTCCATCTCCTGGCCAGATCCTTTGGCAACTCAACCGGCAAAGATTGATGATTTATTGCATGCGGCAGTGAACAGCAGGGGCGGTTTTTTTAGCGCGGCTGACCCGGATGCTTTTGCTACAGGTTTATCCAATACCTTATCCGCCATTATTGCCCGTGTTGCTTCTGGTTCTAATTTAGCGGGCACCACCACCTCATTGCAGGCTGAACAAAGTGTGTATCAGGGCCGTTTTAACAGCGGTGACTGGAGTGGTGATTTGGTGAATTATAATATCGAAGACACCACCAGTTATGTCTGGAGCGCGGCCGAAGAATTGCCAGACTGGGACGACAGAGTGATTTACTTTGGTAAAACCGAAACCTCTGCCGATCTGTTTGTCTGGGCGAATTTAACCAGTGGTGTAGGCAGTCAGCAGGCTGCTTTGGGTAGCAGTAACGTGGTGGATTATCTACGCGGCAACCCTGCACTGGAGCAACAAAATGGCGGCAGCTATCGCAACAGATCCACGGCTTTAGGTGATATAGCCAACTCATCTCCTGTCTATGTTGGCGCACCAGTTAACTTTAATTACCATTCTTACAGCTGGCCTGAGGCGAGTAGCTACAAGGCTCATGTAGCCAGCTACAAAAGCCGCCAACCACTGATTTATGTCGGCGCCAATGACGGCATGTTACATGCTTTTAATGCAACGACTGGCGCCGAGGCTTTTGCTTATGTGCCACGTCAGATGCTGACGGCAGCATCAAACCTTAAAGCACTGAGTGAACCCAATGTCAGTGGGGTGATCCAAAAAGATTATTTTGTTGATGGCACTGCCATATCGGCTGATGTGTATTTTGATGGCAGTTGGCGCACTGTGTTGGTGGGCAGTACAGGGCGGGGTGGCAACAGCATTTTTGCTTTGGATATTACCGACCCGGGGCAAATCAGCCAAGCCAGCTTGTTGTGGGATAAAAGTTATCCGCAGTTAGGGATCACCACTTCCAAACCTATTGTTACCCGCTTGAACAATGGCAAATGGGCTGTGGTGATTGGTTATGGCTACAACAACAGCACAGGCAGACCGGGTTTGTTAGTACTGGATATTGAAACCGGTGTGTCTATGGTCAGCGGCGATGATTTGGAAATAGTCACAGGCTCCGGCGACAATGGCTTGGGCCAAATTGAAGGCTGGGACTACAGTAAAAATGGCAATACCGACTGGTTTTTTGCCGGAGACTTGCAGGGCAATGTCTGGAAGTTTGATTTGTCGTCCAATAATCCGGCGAATTGGGCTGTGGCTTATGGCGGAGCTCCTTTGTATCAGGCTGAAGATGCAGCTGGTGATCCACAATCCATCACAGGGGGGATTGCATTGGGGTCTGAACCTAAAACCGGCAAATTATGGCTGTTTTTTGGCACGGGCCGTTATCTGGAAACCCCGGATCCTCAGTTGGATGATGAACAAAGCTGGTATGGCATTATGGATGGCACCGCCATGGCTGGCCGCACTTTACTGAAAGAGCGTATTTTAACCAATGTCAGCCACAGCAATGGTACCGAAGGCCGCACTGTATCGCCTTCGGCTGCCAATGATATGGCGGGTTTTCTGGGGTGGTTTATTGACTTGCCAGACGAGCGCGAACGTATAGTGTCTTCGCCCCGTTTAGTCGGAACCACCTTGGTCGTGAACAGTATTATTCCCGACAGCAATGTGTGTAACCCTGAAGGGGATGGCTATGTGATGGCGGTTGACCCTTACCACGGCGGCCGTCTGAAGTACCATTTCTTTGATATTTCCGGTGATGAAGATTTTAATCAGGACGACGGTGTGGGCGACGGCGATGAGGTAGTGGAATTGTCCGGTGTACGTTTTGAGAGTATGCCAACCGAACCTTTGTTTTTTGAAGACAAAATGGCGGTAGGTTTAGCCAATACCAATGTGGTGAATTTAGACGTGAATACGCAAATCAGACGCGGCCGGGTGTCGTGGCGCGAGGTAGACAATTAATGCATCACAGTAAAAACACTGGGTTTTCGCTGATTGAACTGTTAATCGCCATTACCATAGTGGGCACTTTAACCGCTATTGCCGTGCCTTCGTATCAGGGCTATGTGCTGAGCAGCGCCCGGGCCGGAGCTGCAGCCTGCTTGTTGGAGTATGCTCAGTTTATGGAAAGGGTGTACACCACCAACATGACTTACGCCACCGACAATGGTGAAACAACAGCGTTGCCCGACCTGCAATGCTCTCAGGATTTGTCTGAACGTTTTAGCTTTGATGTCGATGATTTGGACAGCCGCACTTTTACGCTGACCGCAACGGCCACAGGCGCTCAAAGTGACGACGATTGTTCGTCCTTAAGTTACAACCAGGCGGGGATAAAAGGCGCCAACGGTGGCACTGGTGCGACCATTGTGAAAAAGTGCTGGTAGGATTTGACCTTTTAAGGAACGGAGGTAAATTTAAAGTAAACGGACTTTCATGGGCGCAAGGATATGCCGAATGCCTCTGGTTTCACCTTAACCGAAGTTCTGATCAGTTTATTATTGCTTTGTCTGACAGGGCTTGGTGCTTTAAGCGCCTCTTTGCTTGCCCGTCAGCAAGTCATTATGGCAACACAGCAAACCATTGCTTTATCTCTGACTGCTGAATTGGCTGGCCGTATGGCAAGTCATAACAGTTCCGCCGAACATTACCAAGGTATACATCCACTCTGGACTACAGAACAGCCGGCCGATTGCACCGAAGACCATTCTTGTGATACCGAGCAGTTGAGTCAGTATCATTTATACAGCACTTTAAGTGCATCGGGCCACCCGCAAAGTTTGCAGTTGTTACAACAACCTGCACTTTGTATTCGTCAGCAAGCCGATCAAAAACTTGTGCAGTTGAGTTGGCGCTCTTTGGCCAAAGTGCAAATTCAACGTCCGGTATCCGTCTGCGACTTATCGCCCAACAGGCTGCAGCTATCCGTGGTGGTGCCTTAATATGCGCGGTTTCACCTTGCTGGAATTACTGATAAGCCTGACCTTGGGCTTAGTGCTGATGACCTTTTTGATTGGCACATTGTTTGCCACTCAACAGTCGAACCGGCAGACTCAGCAGTTGGTGCAATTGCAACAAAATAGCCAGATGCTAATGAGCTTGTTCCAGGCTGAGCTGCCTAATTTGATGTTTTTCGCCGGACGAAGTCTGGCGGATGTGGCTGTAGCTTCATATCAGCTTGCTCCTGTGCTTGGGGATTGTGTGGCCGAGTCTGACACCGGAAGTTTCCCCATCTCAGGACAGCCTTATCTGAGTCTTTATGCGCAACAGGTACGGCCACACAATCATCTGGATTGTTTAAGTCAACCTAAACCCGGCTCTGAATTATTGCAGTTCAAACGTATTGTCGGCAGCAGTTTGACTGCGACTCAGATGCGCGCGAACCGATTTTATTTTGAAACTTCAGCTGCAACGAGTCGATTTGTAAGTAGCTCAAGTGCTGATTTAATACCTGACTCCCTGTATTGGCCTTTTAGCCATCAGGTGTTTTATATCAGTGAACAAAAACACTCTGGCGATATGGTGCCAGTACTGATGCGCAAACGTTTAATCCGCAACGCCGCTGGACAGCCAGTCATGGCGACAGATTCTGTGATGGATGGTGTGGAGAGAATGCATTTTGAGTTTGGTTTAGATGCCAATTTAGATGGTCAGGTTGATTATTACCTGAGTACAGTGCAAATGCAGCCAGAGCATTGGCAGCAACAAAAACACCGTATTATCAACATTAAGTTTTACCTGTTGTTACGTAGTTTAGATGAAGATTTTAGTTACCAAAATAATCAGCTTTATCAGATGGGGCAAGAGTGGTTTAAAGCTCCTTCTGATCCGTTTCGACGCCTGTTAGTCAGCAGTTCTGTGGCATTTAGCAACACACGCTTATAAAAGGAGGTCGTTATGATGTTGAGTTCTAAAGGTTTTATTCTGGTTACTACCCTGATGTTAATGCTGATTTTAAGTTGCATTACCTTACCTATGCTGGTTCAAACACAATTGAGTCAAAAGCTAGCTGGTAGTGCAACTTTGTCTTTTCAGCTCAAGCAACAGACTCAAAGTAAACATGTTCAGCAATTGCAACAGCTCACACAAGGTGCGGTTGAAGTTGGCCTCTTTGTATTAGCTCCATGTCCGGCGCTTTATGCCGCCTGGAGTGACATCACAGTGCAATGTGAATGGCATCAGTTGCGGACTACGGAGCGATCTGCCCATCATCAACATAGCGTCACCAGTTTTCTGATCAGGCAATCTTTGCCTGAAGGAGGCTGGGATGGAGCTTTATAGGCTGTGGTTATGTTTACTGTTATGCAGTCATCAGCTTTTTGCCGACAGCTACTGGAGCCATATTCCCGGAGTGGGTTCTGTGCAACTGACGGATTTACGCTCTGAACAGCACAATCTGCTTGCACAGCATCTGAACCTGGATCTGACTCAAGCAAAGCAGTGGCTGGATGAGTTGCCTGCACTGTTAGACGATTTATCCTGCAGTACGCTGGATATACAAAGTCAGCAGGTTCCTGCCTATATTGACGCCAGCTATCAGGTGATCAGCTATGCGGGTGTGTTGAAATTGCATGCTGACGATAAGAGTAAAAAGACCATCTGGTGGTTACCCTGGACCTTGATACCTTTGCTGTCGCAGCTGAATGCGCAGCTGGCCGATTTGAGTATGCAGATGCATCAACCTTTGTTGATCACAGAGCCTGAACGTGGACAGAAAGGTCAGTTTATTATTGTCAGCGGTAGTAGCAACAGTAGTCCTCAGTATTTCGCACTGGCACTCGATCATCTGGACCAGCCTGAACTCTTATGGTCAGTAAACTCAGCGAGCACTGGTTTTGAGGATTTAGCAGGTACGATGGCACAGCCCTTGTTAATGCGCGAGCAGAAGACGAAGCCTGAGCTACCAGCTTTGTCGCTCTTATTGCCTAATACAGGCGTGGCTGAGCAGAAAACTCTGGTGTACAAAGTGGATGCCATGACAGGTGTTGTGCAGGCAAGGCTGAAGGCAGAACAGAATATATCGGAACTATCAGGTGCTATGGCGTTGTACGATCAAAACAGAGATTCAACCTTAGATAGCCTGCTGTTCTGTACCAAAACCGGACAGATCTGGCAGGTTCAGATTGAAAACAACCAGTTTTATGATGTCAAAGCTATCGCAGATTTATCAGGTTTGAATTTCAGTGACATTCAATTTATCCGTGCTTTATACGTTGCGGTGCCGGTAGGAGGTTCAGGTAGCGATTTTCATTCAAGACGCAGTCAATGGCTGGTGCTGTTAAGTGCTTTGCAGCAACACCACAGTGTTTTTGTGGCGCTGAAACACCAAAATGAACAGCGTCCTGTATCTTCAGATTTAGTAAACAGAACTTTACCTCAAGCGCCGGAGCTTGCCTTCTTAACCGATCAGGATTTGCAACAGATCCAACAAAAAAATGGCTGGTACAGCCAATTGACCGGACGTTTGACTCATATGCCTGTTGTTGCAGCTGGTGTGGTTTACCTCACTTTGCTGGCGCAGGATACCGGGCAGGTATGCCTTATTGAGCATGCTTCTTCTGCATTAATGGCTTTGCATTTACATCATGCATCCTCAGTGTATCGTCAACCGATTTTTCCTTTAGAAAAAGCAATTGGAGCCCTTAGTGTAAAAGCAAGTACTGAAGGTGGTTTTGCCTTGATTGAGCAAAATAATCAGCAGGTTTTGATTGAGAATATGCTGGAGATCAGTCCTGATTGCACTCATTGCAGCAAAACCATACAACAAGGCAGCTTCCCTCGCTGGCAGTTGATGGGGACCTACCATAGCGAAGAAGGATCTTATGAATGAGCCGAAAACAGCAAGGGGTTGGTTTGATTGAATTGCTGGTGGTTTTAGCCATTTTAGGCATTCTGGCTTCTGTTTTATTACCCGGCTATCAGGATCATGTGCTGAAAAGCTACAGAGCTGAAGCCATGCAGGCCTTGTTGAAAGTGGCCGGTTTACAGGAAATGTTGCTGGTGGATCAGCAGAGGTATAGTACAGATCTGACTGAGCTGGGTTTTGCGGCCAAGCAGTTTTTGACTGAATCAGGCCGATATAAAATTAGTGCTGTGGTGACAGAACAAGGGTATCAACTGAAAGCTCAGGCACAACAGGCTCAGACCGAAGATAAAAGTTGTCAGGTGTTTTTGCTGAACAGCTACGGCCAAAAAAGCAGTGAACCTGGCTCAGTCTGCTGGAGCTATTAAGCGATCAGGACTAATAAGGGCATGGCGTATTTTCTTGCCATAAACGGCTTCGGCCCGCCTGACTGATACTTAATCGGAAATGCCAGTGGTAGCTGTCTTTACTGCAATACACAAAAGTACCGGACTCTAATACATCCAGACTACCATCACTGCGAAATTGCAGTGATGGTCTGCTATAAAACAACTGATGGCTGTGGACTGGATGCTTCAGTTCCCGCAGCCATAGATCCTGCCAGTTTTTTAACGCTTTTTGATGCAATTGAATGGGAGCAGAATTCCAGTCTGAACTACAGACTACGCCATGACGTGGGCAAATCTGCACCGGATGTTGTTGGGTGATGGCATGTACTCTTGCGTAAGCTAAATGTTGGCTGAGTTGTCGCATAAAGTGTTCCGCTTGCAAGCGTTGCCAAAGCTCCCGCAGATTGGGCATACCTATAGCCGATACTATGGCGATAATAGCCAGTACCAATAAAACCTCAATCAGGCTAAAAGCAGTGGATGATTTGGCGGGGCTATATGCATTCATATGCGAAAACATCCCTGTAGATCTGTCTGACTTAGTTTAGTTGCATTTATGTTAAATATCTAAAATCGTATTGGGATAGCTTTGGGATAGTGCTTATGAAGATGCTTGATTGAGTCCGGCGGCAAAAATCGCTACCATAGCGGCAGTTTTTTCATCCTTTAGTGCAGGTTCAGATGTCCTCTGCTGTCTCTATTACCTTGGTGCAACAGCCTTTTATTGTGGCTGCTGTGGCGCAAAACACCGCAAAAGTGCTGGAGATTGCCACAGGCAGTCAAAGCGATTTGTTGTTATTTCCTGAGCTGACCTTAACAGGCTACCCACCAGAAGATTTATTGCTGCGCGGTGACTTTCAGTTGCTGGTCGAGCAAAGTCTGCAGCAGATTTGTGCGGCTAAACTGCCGAATACGCTGGTGCTGGGACACCCATGGCGTGATGGCGAGGCTTTGTATAACGCTGCTTCTGTGATTCAAAATGGTGAAGTGATAGCGCGTTATTACAAACAAGCGTTGCCGAATTATGGCGTTTTTGATGAAAAACGTTATTTTACCGAAGGTACAGAAGCCTGTAGCTTTGAGCTAAAGGGCCAACGTTTTGCCGTGCTGATTTGTGAAGATGTCTGGCAGGGCGCTCCGGCGGCATTGGCCAAAGAGCAGGGGGCCGACTGGGCCTTGGTACTCAACGCATCGCCTTATGAAATCGGTAAAGCACAGCAGCGCGAAGAGCTATTGCAAACCTTAGCCAAACACCTGCATTTGGGTTTTGTTTATGTAAATAACGTCATAGGTCAAGACGAGCTGGTGTTTGATGGTCAATCCTTAGTCGTCAGTCCGGAAGCTCAACTACTGTTTCGTGGTAAAGCCTGCGAGAGCGAACTTGCAACCGTCAATTTAGCTGCTCGCGGTCAGCATTATGGTCATGTAGAGCTTGCACCACGCTTATCGGTCGAAGCTGAAGTCTATGCCGCTTTGGTAATGGCCACCCGCGACTATATTCAGCACAACGGTTTCCCTGGTGCAGTGCTGGGGTTATCTGGTGGTATCGATTCGGCATTAACTCTGGCAATAGCAGCCGATGCGATAGGCCCTGACAAAATACAAGCCCTGATGCTGCCTTTTGCTTATACCTCGTCGATGAGTGTGGAAGATGCCAAAGCTCAGGCAGAAGTGATGGGCGTTGAGTTTGATTCTGTGTCTATTGAGCCTATGTACAACAGCTTTATGCAGCAACTTGCGCCACAGTTTAAAGGCCGTGCTAAAGACACGACAGAAGAGAACCTGCAAGCCCGTATTCGTGGTGTGCTGTTGATGGCGATGTCGAATAAAACCGGCCGTATGCTGTTAACTACAGGCAATAAAAGCGAAAACGCTGTAGGCTACTGCACCTTGTACGGCGATATGTGTGGTGGTTTTGCAGTCATTAAAGATGTGCCAAAAACTCTGGTGTATCGTTTATCAGAGTATCGCAACAGCATTTCAGCTGTGATCCCACAACGGGTGATAGACAGACCACCATCTGCTGAGCTGGCGCCGGATCAAACCGATCAGGACAATCTGCCGCCTTATGATGATTTGGATGCGATGATTGAAGCTTATGTCGAGCACGACAAATCACTGCCCGCCATAGTGGCGATGGGCTATGATGAAGCCACAGTTCGCAGGGTGTTAAACCTGATTGATATCAACGAATACAAAAGACGCCAGTCGGCCGTGGGTCCAAAAGTGACCAGCCGCAACTTTGGTAAAGACAGAAGATACCCCATCACATCGTGGATGCGGAAACAGCGCTGAGGAAGTCATGAAAAAAGTTGAAGCTATTATTAAGCCTTTTAAATTAGACGATGTACGGGAAGCTCTGGCCGAAATTAATATCACCGGCATGACAGTGACTGAGGTCAAAGGTTTTGGTCGTCAGAAAGGCCATACCGAACTGTACCGTGGCGCAGAGTATATGGTCGATTTTTTACCTAAGGTAAAAATTGAGCTGGTACTGCCGGACGATCAAGTCGAACGTTGTATTGATGTGATTATCAAAACTGCCCAAACGGGTCGTATTGGTGATGGCAAAATTTTTGTGTTTGATGTGGAACGAGTCATTCGTATCCGCACAGGCGAAGAAAACGAAGACGCAGTATAAAACTTAAAATTGGGGTCAGAGTAAAATTAATTGCCCGGCAATTAATTTTACTCTGACCCCAATTATTTTAGATCTTTTTGTATTTGATGCGGTGCGGTTGCATCGCATCTGAGCCGTAGGTGGCTTTCATCCAGCTTTCGTAGTCTGAATAGTTACCTTCGAAGAAGTTCACTTTACCTTCGTCGCGGTAATCCAGAATATGAGTGGCAATACGGTCAAGGAACCAACGGTCGTGCGAGATCACCATGGCGCAGCCAGGGAAGTCGAGGATGGCGTTTTCCAGAGCACGCAAAGTTTCTACGTCCAAATCGTTGGTGGGTTCATCGAGTAACAGCATGTTGCCGCCAGCTTTTAACAGCGCAGCTAAATGCACACGGTTACGCTCACCACCGGATAAGTCACCAATAAACTTCTGCTGATCGTTGCCTTTAAAGTTAAAGCGACCGACATAAGCCCGGCTTGGAATTTGGAAGTTACCAATTTGCAGAATATCCTGACCATTGGAGATTTCCTGCCATACGGTATTTTTTGGATCCATGCTGTCACGGAACTGATCAACGCTGGCGATTTGTACTGTATCGCCCACTTCAATAGTGCCGCCATCCGCTTGTTCCATGCCGGTGATCATTTTAAACAGCGTCGATTTACCAGCACCGTTCGGGCCGATAATACCTACAATGGCACCTTTTGGAATGCTGAAGCTTAAATCGTCAATCAGGACGCGGTCGCCAAAGGTTTTACGCAGGTTTTTTACTTCCAGCACTTTGTCGCCTAAACGTGGTCCTGGCGGAATAAACAGCTCGTTGGTTTCGTTACGTTTTTGGAAGTCCTGGCTTTGCAGTTCTTCAAAACGGGCCATACGGGCTTTGCTCTTGGCATGACGGCCTTTTGGATTGGTACGAACCCATTCCAATTCCTGTTTGATAGAACGCTGACGCGCGTTTTCGCTACGTTCTTCCTGCTCAAGACGGGCATCTTTTTGCTCTAACCATGAGGAGTAGTTACCTTCCCACGGAATACCTTCACCGCGGTCCAGCTCTAAAATCCAGCCTGCCACGTTATCGAGGAAATAACGGTCGTGGGTAATAGCCACAACTGTGCCTGTGTAATCGTGCAGGAAACGTTCTAGCCAGGCCACAGATTCAGCGTCTAAGTGGTTAGTAGGTTCGTCCAGCAGCAACATGTCTGGTTTTTCTAATAGCAAACGACAGATAGCGACACGGCGGCGTTCACCACCTGATAAGTGTTTGATCAATGCATCCCAGGCTGGCAGACGCAACGCATCGGCAGCGCGGTCAAGAATATTGTCGAGGTTATGACCTTCTTTAGCCTGAATAATAGCTTCCAGCTCACCTTGTTCGCGGGCTAAAGCGTCAAAGTCAGCATTTTCTTCAGCATAAGCGGCATAGACCTGATCCAACCGGGTTAACGCGTTTTTCACATCGGAAACTGCTTCTTCGACCACTTCACGCACAGTTTTTTCCGGGTCAAGCTGAGGTTCCTGTGGCAGATAACCAATATTGATCCCAGCTAAAGGACGGGCTTCACCGTCAAACTCTGTGTCCACGCCTGCCATAATGCGCAACAAGCTGGATTTACCTGAACCGTTTAAACCCAAAACACCAATTTTTGCACCAGGGAAAAACGACAGCGAAATGTCTTTTAAAATAGTGCGTTTTGGTGGCACTACTTTCGACATGCGGTACATGCTGTAAATATACTGAGCCATAAGAGTCACTCATCTTGTTGTTTAGAATGCGGCAATTGTACGTTATTTTTAAAAAACAGGGGAACAGCACCAGGCAGGAAAGGGGATTTTAATTCGTCTTTAATCTGGTTTTCTGCTCTAATAGTGGCAATTAAACTAACAGTTCAGATAAAGGTGGTTGCCATGGGCGAATATTCACATGATCCGGTGTTTCAAAATTTTATTGCTGAAGCCAAAACCCATGGTGTGGTTTGGACTTTAGCCAACGGCGAAGATTTGCTGGTGGTCGAATCTGTTGATTTTGAAGATACAGACGTGATGCCATTCTGGTCTAGCCAGGAAGCGGCTTTAGTGCACTGCTCAGAAGAATGGTCTGACTACAAACCTGAAGCTATTCCACTGGATGTATTCTGTGAAGGCTGGTTACAAGAGATGTACGACGACGGCGTACTGATCGGCACCAACTGGGATGAGTCCTTAAATGGTCCGGAAGTAGAGCCGCGTGAAATTTTAGAAGCTTTGGCTTTAGTGCAATAAAGCCAAATGCATAAAAGGGCGACTCAGGTCGCCTTTTTTGTATCTGCATGAATTTTATATCGGCGTGAAATAACAGCCTCTGATGGACGGTCTGTTGTTATGGCTCAGATCCAGCATCTGACTTGGCCCGTAGTAGTTCATATCCTTTAATCACAGGAGCTAATAATGAAAACAATGAAGAAAATGCTGACCGCAGCACTGCTGCTCAGCGCGAGCGGCGCCGCTTTTGCCAATAGCTGTGGCGAAATTCTTGGTCATTCACTGCCACAGTTACGTAAAAAAGAAACTCTGGATTTATGTGAAACCTACAAAGGTAAAACCTTACTTATTGTGAATACCGCCAGTAAATGTGGTTTTACACCACAGTTTAAATCTCTGCAGGCTTTATACGAAAAATATCAGGATAAGGGTTTAGTGGTATTAGGTTTCCCGTCAGACGATTTTATGCAAGAACATGACGATGCCGAAAAAACTGCTGAAGTGTGTTACATCAACTACGGCGTGACTTTCCCCATGTTTGCCACCAGCGCTGTGCGTGGCAGTGATGTCAATCCGGTATTTAAAGCCTTAATTGCCAAAACGGGTGAAAAGCCATCCTGGAACTTCAACAAGTATCTGGTCAGCAAAGACGAGCAACAGGTGAAACACTTTGGCAGTAAAGTGTCACCAGATGATGCTGATTTTGTTAAAGAAGTAGAAGCCTTATTAAAAGCTGACTAAGTCGTTTGATATCGCATGCCAAAGGTCAGCTGATGCTGGCCTTTTTTATTCTGTTTGTTCAGCATGAAGCCTGCTTGCTTATTCCTTTATTGAAGTTTAATATTTCTTTTAGTTATTAAAACGGTCTGGTCGTTTATGTCTGCTCTGGTACTGATTTCAGCCTTAATTATCGGCTTAAGTGTGGGTTTGTTAGGTTCAGGTGGTTCTATTCTGACCGTGCCTGTGCTGGTGCATTTAGTGCAGTTGCCGGAAAAAGTGGCCATAGTCTCGTCTTTGGGTGTAGTGGCTCAAATCAGCTTTATCGCTTTATTGCCTTATCTGTGGCGCCGCCATCTCGACTTTGCCTTATTTCAGCGTTTTGCTATCCCTGCATTTTTTGGAACTCTGCTTGGTGTTGCTTTAGCTCAGTGGTTGCACTCTTCTGTGCAGCTGTTGATCCTGGCTGTTTTAATGCTGGGCAGTGCTGCCAATATGTGGCGCCGCACCATTTGGCAGTGGCAGATTCATTCTTCTTTGCTGCTGGCTGTTCTCGCGATGTCATTAGGTATGTTGACGGGTCTGGTTGGTGTGGGCGGTGGCTTTTTAATAGTGCCTTTATTGCTGGCTGTAACCTCTATTCCTATGTCTGCTGCCATTGCCTGCAGTCTGGCGCTTATTTTCCTGCAAAGCACTACGGGCTTTATCAGTCATTATTGGCTGATGTCTGCCCAGGGAGAAGCGTTGCCGCTGGAGCTGATTGGCTGGTTGGGTCTGATAGGCGCTTGTGGCAGTTTGCTTGGAATTATCTTATCCGCTTACATTCCACAGTTATGGGTGCGTAAAACCTTTTCTGTCTTGTTAATTGGCACCGCGGTTTCGCTGCTCTGGCCCATAGTCCACTGATAGTGTGTTCATAGCTCAGGCGGACGGCTGAAATCCTTCATCCACTTCTGTAGCCTGATGAGTCGCAGCGACCCGTGCTAATTCATCACAACGTTCGTTTTCCGGATGTCCGGCATGGCCTTTCACCCAATGCCAGTTCACCTTATGTCCCTGGCAGGCAGCATCTAGGCGGCGCCATAAGTCCTGATTTTTCACAGGTTCTCTTTGGCTGGTTTTCCAGTTATTTTTTTTCCAGTTGGCCAGCCACTGCGTAATACCCAACCTGACATACTGACTGTCTGTGGTTAAATCTACATCACAAGGCTGGGTTAAACTTTCCAGACCGACAATAGCAGCCAACAATTCCATGCGGTTATTGGTGGTTTGCTGGTAGCCACCAGACATTTCTTTTTGGTGCTGCTGATAGCGTAAAACCACACCATAACCACCTGGTCCAGGGTTTCCAAGACAAGAACCGTCTGTATAGATTGCTACTGTTTTACGCATCGATGCTTCCCACAACTGAAATCGGCGTATAATCTAACGTAAAAGCGCTAAGAACACGAATCAGAATGCTGAAAAGACAGATAGTACTCGACACCGAAACCACAGGTTTAAGCCCGCAGGAAGGCCATCGCATCATTGAAATTGGCTGCGTGGAGCTGATTAATCGCCGCCTGACTGGCAATAATTTCCATGTCTATTTGCAACCTGACCGGTTGATTGATCAGGAAGCAATAGCAGTCCATGGTATTACCAATGAGTTTTTAATTGGTAAACAACGTTTTGCCGAAATAGCACAGCAGTTTTGCCAATACATAGCTGGTGCTGAACTGGTGATCCATAACGCAGCGTTTGACGTCGGCTTTATTAATCACGAGTTTAATTTGCTACGTCCTGCACTTGCGCCTGTTACAGAGATCTGTGGTGTACTGGATACGTTAAAAATGGCGCGTGAGGCGCACCCAGGGCAGAAAAATAACCTCGATGCCTTGTGCCGTCGTTACGATATAAACAACAGCCACCGAACCTTACACGGCGCCTTGTTGGATGCTGAAATTCTGGCTGATGTTTATCTGGCGATGACAGGGGGTCAGGTCAGCTTAAATTTAGCCAACGATGAACAAGCCGCTGCTCAGCAAAATGTGGTTGTGGGGCAACTCAAACGGACCAGTCGTTTACCTGTTGTGTTTGCATCTGAAGCTGAATTGCAATCTCACGAGCAACGTCTGGATCTGGTACAGAAAAAAGGAGGGAGCTGCTTGTGGCGAAATTAATTCATATGCTGTTGTTATGTTTTAGCCTGCAACTTTTGGCGCAGGAAGCTGCCACAACAACGGAAACTAAAGAAGCTGTTGAAGATCCAACAGGTTTAAGCCTGCTACCGGATCTGCCTGCCAAAAATCAGATCCCACTTTTTGATAACAGATTCCGCATCGATTACGAAGTGGAAGAAATTACCATGGTATTTTTTCGCAAGCGAGGCTCAGCTTCCATCATTCTGGTTAGGCCTGACGGCAGCAAAATAAATGTGGTCAATGCAGCCAAACAGGATATTGAATGGTTTGATGATAGAACCTACGATTTGATTAAAATTAAACAACCTACTCCGGGTCCATGGCAGGCAATAGGGCAAATTCTGCCCGAAAGTAAAATTATGGTGCTGACCGACATAGAGCTAAAGGTTGATCCTTTACCGGATCATCTGATGGCGGGAGAGACCATCAAAATTACCGCAACCCTGACCAATGGTGGTAAACCCATAGTTGCAAAAGACTTCCGCGATTTATTGCGCCTCGATGTGCTGTTTATCAGCAGCAATAATGCTGAGTATGAGAATTTTGGTGCCGGAGTGATCGAACTGACCACTTTAGCGGATGATGGTCGCAATTTTGATGAAAGACCGCGGGATGGTATTTTTACCGGTGAATTTAAACTGGAAATGAAACCAGGCCAATGGCAACCTAAATTTGTGGTGAAGACACCTCTGTATACCCGCGAAGTGACACAGGAACCTGTGATCCTAAATAAAAGCCCAATCAGCTATGACATTGCACAGGCCACAAAAGCGGAGGATTTACATTGGCTGACCTTTAAGGTCAATGATCCTATTATTAATCCTCAGTCAGTAGCTCTGCAGGGCAAAGTGCGGTTTCCGAATAATGAAGTGCAGAGTTTTACTTTAGGCGAAAGTGCTGAAGTGGATAAAAAACTGAAAATTGTCAATTACGCCAGCGGTACTTACAAGGTAGAAAGTACCTTGTTTGCTCAGACAGTGACTGGTCGTAATGTGGTGATTGCGTTACCACCAGCCTCTTTTGTGGCCGAAGTAGTAGAACCAGAGCCTGTCGCAGCTGCAGTGGCTGAAGGGGAAGACTCTGGTACAGCTGCTGGTGCTATTAAAGATTCTGCAGCGGTACCAGCGACTGAGCCTGTAGTGGAAGAAGAAAAGCCTTTCCCTTGGGTTTTAGTGATCCTGAGCAACATTATTATTTTGGGTGGTGGTGGTTTTGCTATCTGGATGGTCGCCACAGATCGCTCTTTCAAAACCTTGTTTTCGAAAAAGAATAACTCGATGAATTTGGATAGCCTGGCGATGCCTGGCACTGCTGAAGCAAAAACGAGCAGTACGGCACAAAAAAACGCCAAGAAAAACGACATTATGGAACTTTCTTTGCCGGATGATTAAGGAATAAACAAAAGCGGCAAAAAAGTCGTTGACGGCCCTCCGGTGAATCCGTATTATTCCCGCCGCAACGCAGCATACCCAATTGAAAATGCTGCGGTGTATTGGCGCGGAGCGGTAGTTCAGTCGGTTAGAATACCGGCCTGTCACGCCGGGGGTCGCGGGTTCGAGTCCC
>Ga0180008_1001100_pt1 | contig 18095 bp, 17 predicted proteins | sample MM_PW_MetaG_FD_121121 | JGI IMG/M metagenome (GOLD analysis project Ga0180008, IMG submission 121121) | Groundwater microbial communities from the Aspo Hard Rock Laboratory (HRL) deep subsurface site, Sweden - MM_PW_MetaG | ecosystem: Environmental > Aquatic > Deep subsurface > Groundwater...
ACCAGTACCACCATGCCCATGGCAATACCTAAAGTGTTGTACACCTCTTTGATGGATTCAGCGATAAAAAGTGACGAGTCATAACCAGGTTCTATGGTGGTGCCTGCAGGTAAACTGGCTTTGATTTTCTCCATTTCAACCCGGGCATTTTGTACCACGTCCAATGTATTGGCTTTGGACTGTTTAATAATGCCGATACCTAGCAGGTTTTTACCATCGCCACGGAATTCGTTTTCTTCGTCTTCCGAACTTAAAATCACCTGCGCCACTTCGCCTAAACGTACCAGATAATTATCTTCGCCGCGTTTAATGGCTAAACGATTGAAATCCTGCTGAGTTTTGTAGGTGCGAACGACCCGTACTGTAAAGTTACGATCATCTGATTTTATATTACCAGCGGGCAGTTCGACGTTTTCAGCACGCAGCACAGTTTCAATGTCCTGCACTGTGACACCACGGGCGGCCATAGCGTCTTTGTCCAGCCATAAACGCATCGCATAACGGCGCTCACCGCCAATCTGAATACGGGCCACACCGTCGACCACTGAGAAACGCTCGACTATGTAACGGTCTGCATAATCAGATAATTCCAGGTTGGTCATGGTTTCGCTGTTCAGCACAAACCAGGCGATCGTATCGTCGTCGCCGTCCGCCTTAAACACTTCAGGCGGGTAAGCCTGATCGGGCAGGTTATCCAGAATACGGGAGACCCTTTCACGTACATCGTTGGCTGCTGCGTCTATGTCACGGCTGATGTTAAATTCAATGGTGACGTTAGAACGGCCGTCCCTGCTATTGGAGTTAATATTTTTAATGCCTTCAACACCAGAAATCCTATCCTCAATCGGCTGAGTGATTTTAGTTTCAACGATTTCAGCTGAGGCTCCGGGATAGTCTGTACTGATAGTTACTATTGGCGCATCAATATCCGGGAATTCCCGCAGAGGCAGCATGGTGAAACAGACAATACCAAAAATCAGCAAAATCAAATTCACTACAGTGGCAAAAACCGGCCTTTTAACTGAAACATCAGATAACCACATGCTTATTGCCCCACTTTTGTAACAGTAGGAGTGACAATAGAACCGGAACGGATTTTGGTCGTACCTTCAATGACAACCTGGTCGCCAGGATTTAAACCCGAAACAATTTCCACCAGACCAGGTATACGTTGCCCCAGCTGAACTTCGGTTTGCGTCACGCTGTTGTCTTTGTTTACGACAAAAACATACTGCTTGTTTTGCAGCGGCACTATGGCCTTTTCAGATACTTGCAGAGCCTGTACTTCAGCGAGGGTGACACTGACATTCAGCAGCATACCAGGGCGCAATTCCATTTGGTCGTTAGGCACTAAGGCATGTACTTTCACTGAACGGGTGACGGGGTCTAAGCGGGTATCGATGGCCTTAATCTGACCGGTAAATACTTTACCAGGATAAGCCACACTGCTGGAATTGACTGTCATGCCTGGTTTTAACTGAGCCAGATAATACTCGGCGACGCTAAATTCCAGACGGATTTTGCTTAAATCATCAAGAGTTGTCAGCACAGTGCCTGCAGTTAAGTAAGCTCCTTCACTGACCTGACGTAAACCCAGCACACCACTGAATGGCGCACTGATGGACATTTCATTCAAACGGGCTTTTACTGCGTCTAACTGGGCCTGAGTAGTATTTACTCTGGTTTGCTGTTCATCCAGTAAAGACTGAGCCGTAGCTTGAGTTTTAGCCAGATTTTTTACCCGCTCTAACTGGCGTTTTTGATCGACCAGAGAGGCTGATAATTCTGCAACACGAGCTCGCTCTTCCACATCGTTTAACTGCGCAATCAACTGACCTTTTTCAATACGCTGACCTTCGTTAATATGTAGCTCTATTAAGTAGTCGCTGGCATTGCTGACAATTTGTACCGACTCGTTGGCAAGAGCTGTTCCCAGGCTGGTAACCTGACGCACTAAAGCAGAATGACTGACTAGTTGAGTACTAACCAATGTAGCTGAGCTTTCTGCTTTTTGCTCTTCTTCAGGTGATTGATTTTGAAGGAAAAGATAGGTAACAAATACAGAAAGTCCAACTAATAACACCCATATCAGATTCGAATTTTTTTGCGTCACGGTAACCCCAGTCTGGTACTCTTAGAATAATGGGCTTTATTGTAGGGAATAATAGCCAAAACAGGGTACGGGTTATCGCAATGACTCAGGTGTTGGTCGTATCGGAGGAGCGAATGTCGGAACAAAAGTGTGAGTTTTGCCAGAATATGCGCTTTTACATTGTCTGGGTTGTGCTTATGGCTGCATTTTACTTTTGGTATATGGACTGATGGAAAAACTACAGTATAGAGCTGCTACTGCCAGAGGTGGTGTCAAAACCCTGTTACTTAGCAGTGGAGCCTTGTTGCTATGGCTATTGTTGTTACTGCTGATCCCTGATGTATTACACAGCTCTGCCTGGGTGGTATTGCTGATTTGTTGCGTGCTGGGATTGATAGCGGGTTATGCGAAATTAACAGAGCCCCTGTATGTAATAGAGCTGGACCAGCAAGGTTTTTCCTACGTGCACCACAAAGGCCGCTGGTGTATTCCCTGGCCAGGCTTTTCTTTTATTTGTGTGCCTGAACTTGCAGGTAAAGAATTGGCCTACATTGGAGTAAAGCTTCGCCATTATGACGAGTTCCTTAATCAACTCCAGCCCCGTTTAGCGGTTCATATTATGGTAGAGCAACGTCATCTTTTGATTGCAGCGCTTGGCAGTAATTGCCCCTCCGGCACTTGTCCAACAGAGTTGATGGTTGAAGTGGGGGAATACAGAGGTTCAACACGCAGTTATAAAGGCGCTATTGCAATGTTTGCCCGACGCATGCAATTATTGCGGCAATTAACCGGCTTTGATCTGTTTATTCCGATAAGTGCTATAGGCTCAGAACCTGCTGATTTTTGCCGCAAAGTGAATCAAATCCGGTTACAATGTTTAGACAATACAGTCACCTAGACACTTGATGTGCGTCTGTATCATAATGGCGCAACAAAACATAATTAAAAACGGTATTTCAGTTATGAATAATTACGAAAAAGCATTTTTAGTCAGTGGGCGTAACACTTTGATCCACAAGCAGAAAAAAGTGGATTTAGTTATTGTGAATGATACTGGTGATCCGGTCATTGTTGCTACGCGTCATGGTGTAAAAATCTTTACAGAGGAAGTTCCTTCCAGTAAAGCTGACGCGAAAGCACGTTATTTAGAGTTAGTAGATATTGCCAGCTCTGACGTATTCAGCGAAAACAAAACTCTGCTGTTTGTGCAGGCGCTGAACAATAAAGAATATAAAGTAGATTACAGTAAAGTGGGAACAGATTTGTTTATCCGTATCCACCAAGAGAACTATATTTAATAAGTTGTTGGGTACAAATCCTGCTCCCGGGTAAAAGAGTTTTTTACCTGATGAATTTGTTGTAGTGGCGGCTTGTTTTCAAAGTGGTAATTGCTTGTGACAGTAAACGTTTTAGCGTGTCAGTTTAACCTCAAAGACGATTTAGTCTTTATTCACATGCCTGTCACACAGACAAATCTGACGCTTGAGTTGCTGAAAGAGCAATTACAACAGGCCGGTTATGGCCGCTGTCTTTTGCTGCAAGACCAAATCAAAAATCTGCTGCTGGAATACCAGCAAATTCAACAGAAAATCAAACAGCAGCTGCAGGCCGAAGGCTATGTACTCAAATACAAAGTGGCTGAACGTATTCATGCTCAATTAAAAGTTGAGATCAGTAGCGACGCTATGCTTGCTACTGCGGAGATTACCGCTGCTTATGGTGGCAATCCAATTTCTGCGAACGAAGCGGTGAAAGCAGGGCAGGAAGCCGGTATTGTATTTGGCTTTCAGAAAGAACAAATTCTGCAGTTAGTAGCGCAGGCAAGCCGTGCTGAGCCAGGTAGCAAAACCAAAGCTGAAATAGCCGTAGGTAAATTACCAACTCCAGGCCGTGACTCGTTGTTTGAGCTGCTTATTCGTGATATGTCCACTCGCAGTAAACAGCCTGTTGCCCGCTCAGAAGGCAAAGTCGACTTACGTGATTTTGGTGCTATAGCTTCGGTGAAAACCGGCGAAGTGCTGATGCGTCGTCATCTACCAACCAAAGGTAAAGAAGGCATGACAGTCACAGGCACTCGTTTGTCTGCACTGGATGGCCAACAACTCCCTTGGGGGGCTGCAGAAGGCTCTGCAGTATCAGCGGATAATCCTGATCTGCTGGTTGCAAGTCGTGATGGCATGCCTCGTTTATTAGATGCCTGTGTTGCTGTAGATGAAGTCTTTGTCATCAATAAAGTCGACGCTGGATCAGGCCATATTATTTTTAAAGGTGCTGTTGTTATTAATGGCGATGTGGCAGAGGCGATGAAAGTTATTGCCGGTGGTAATGTATTTGTTAAGGGCATTTTTGAAGGAGACCTGATTGAATCTGGTGGTGATGTCACTATAGGTGGTGCCATTATTGGTCATCAGGTGGGCGAAGTAGGAGAGTATACCGAGCTCAGCACTGCGGTTCGTGCAAAAGGCCATGTGCAGTGTACTTTAGCCCAATACGCCAGTATCAAATGCGAAGGCCGTCTTACCGTGTCAAAGCAGTTATTACATTGCCAGGTTGAAGCGGACTCCGTAATCGCTGGTACTGAGGAAAAAGCCAACGGCAAGATAGTGGGTGGCCGTTATTATCTTGGTAACGGTTTACGTTGTGGCAATCTTGGTGCGCCGTCCGGTAGCTTGTTGCAAATTGTACTGAACAAGCAAATGGACCCTCTGATTGAAAAACAAAATGTGTTACGTACCAGCTTAGTTGGCTTAAAAGCCGAGATGGAGTTGGTGAAGCAGCATGTGGATCAACTCAAACAGATGGAAAAATCTCCGGCAGTGCAGGAGCAAATGGCTGCCATGGTGGAAGAGTTTGAAGAGCATCGCAGCATAGCTTCGGCTTTTATTGCTGATATCAAACAGCTGGAAGAACAAAGACGGCAGTTATTGCTGTCGGTTTGCATCGAAGTGACACAGCAACTTTTTGCCGGTGTGGAAACCAGTTTTGGCAACGAGATATTAAAAACTAAAAAAGAATACGGTGCGTCCCGTATCCGATTGTCTGAACAAGGCGTAGTGGTGGAATCCCTGTAACAGACAGAGTTGATTACGCTGTCTGTGCCATTTTTCCAGTGTAAAACTGGCCTGTCTTTTGCTTTATTTTCCATGAGTTATTTCTGACGTCAAATAGTTGTTGCCACTGACGCTGATCGGCAGCGTCACAACAGCATGTGGTGGAATAAAAACAATGATCCGAACACAACAGTGGTTTATTTTACTTTTGCTTAATGCCTGTCTGTGGGGATGCGGCGGTGGCGGCGGAGACTCTGACTCCGGCGCTACGGCATCGAGTGTCAACGCAGGTGTCGATCAAAGTGTTAACGAAAGTGACAGCTTTATCCTGACTGCTCTGGGGGATCCGGCTGGCGGTACTTTCGCATGGCGTCAATTGTCTGGTGCTGCCATTACAGGTATTCCGGCCAGCACAGCCTCTGTAACTTTAACAGCCCCATTGGTCAAAGCTGAGACCATTTTAGTGTTCCAGGTTACCTACACCACACCAACAGGACAGAACTTAACGGATGAAGTACAGGTACTGATTGTGGCTAAAAACCAGGCTCCTGTGGCTGTATTACAAATTACTCAACCTGCCATATTGCCTGTTGCACAAGGGCTAACAGTCACTGTAAGTGCAGCTTCTTCTTATGATTTAGATGCGGATGGCAGCATTGCCACTTATCAGTGGACTCAGACTTCTGGCCCTGCCGTAACCTTAACCGGGGTCAACACGACCACCGTTAGTTTTATTGCTCCGCTAGTTGCCAGTCAAACCGATGTTGAATTGGCGCTGGCTATTACAGATGATGAAGGCGCAACAGGACAAAGCAGTATTAAAGTGCCAGTGCGCGCCAGTACACAGCAAATTATTGCCGACGCCGGAGCGGACCAGCAGGTGCGCGAATTCGCCGAAGTACAGTTAGACGGCAGAGGAACACGCACAGTAACGGGCAGTTATAGCTGCCGCTGGAGTCAATTAAAAGGTCAGGCTCTGGTTCTGGTTAACCCAACCTCCTGCCAGGCTTCTTTTATCGCTCCGGATATTTCAGGTACCAGTCAACTGGAGTTACAGCTCACTGTCACTGACAGTAACAACCAAACGGCCACTGATACCATGCTGGTTACCGTCAGTAATGCGGTACTGGGTGATTTACCCGATACTGGTGTGGTGAACTGCTATGACATTTCAGGTGTGATCCCATGCAACGATAACAACTATCCACGTCAGGATGGGGATGGCGGACGCGACAGCGTTGTGCAGTATCTACGCAAAATTGGCAAGGGTGAAAAGGCGTTTGATTTTACCAAGCTGGATCAATTCGGTGACGAATTGGCCGACACAGCAAATGATTTTTCCTGCGTGCGTGACAATGTCACAGGGCTGATCTGGGAGTTAAAAGAACCCGTGATAGCGGCACCTCCGGCCAGCACATTAAGAGCAGCCAACAACAGATATAGTTTTGTAAACACCAATGCAGGTAATGGTGACGAAGCCGGAGTTCCTGCGGCAGCTTCCAGTACTTGCCCAAGCAGCGAAAACTGTGGCTTGGAAGTCTATGTGGAAGAGGTGAATGAAACTGCCTATTGTGGTGGTGCGAACTGGCGTTTGCCTACCATAGAAGAGCTGATGTCTATCGCGGACTTTGGCAGAGTGGGACAGACTCATTTACTTGACCCGGCATTTTTCCGTTTTGAACCTGATTATGCAGTACAGAACAATCTGTTCTATTGGACCAGCCAAAGCAGTGCTGAAGGTGGCGGTGGTATTTCTGCCTGGGTATTTGATATCCGCAACGGTAATGACAACACCCTGCCAAAACAACAAACTCAATTAGGTTATGTGCGTTTGGTGCGCTCGCCATAAAGGAATTTTATGTCAAAGTATCTTCTATTCATACTGATGGTGGTGTTGCCTGTTCACGCGGCGCAAGTCTGTTACGGCGATATCACAGTGACCAAACCTTTAGCTAATTTTCAGCTGAATGCAGATGGCACTGTGCTGGATAAAACCACCAAATTAATGTGGTCGCGTTGTCTGGTCGGGCAAAGCTGGGATAGCTCCAGCAACAGTTGTACCGGCACAGCGCAGCAACTGGATTGGTCTGAAGCATTGTTAGAATCCAAACGTACTACATTGGCTGGCTACAGCACCTGGCGTTTACCTAATGCCAAAGAAGTACTGACCTTGGTCGAGCGCAGTTGTGTTGATCCAGCTATCAATCTGACTGCTTTTCCGGCCAGCAACAGTGAGAATATGTGGACTGGTACTACAGTGGTCAATCAGCCCGAACGCGGCTGGGCCATTGCCATGTATAGTGGTAAAAACAATTCCAAAGAAAAAATTATCCGCCTGTACGTGCGCTTAGTAAGGTTTAGCGACGAGTAAAACGGCTTGTCCTGTGGTCTTTTCGATGAAAGACCACAGCAATGCGTTACTTCCTGATGATCTGATGATGTTTTTCACCTAAGCTAGCCTCAACTGCCCTGAGCATTGTCCCGAATGAGAGTTGATATCTTGCGTTTTATTCCGATCCTGTTACTTATGTTTTGCAGCTGGCCGAGCTTTTCGACCGAATGCAATATGGCATTTCGCCATGGTATTTTGATTTCCCCACAACAAATTCGCATTCAAAACACCAACCGTACTGTATTTCAGATTAACAATGATCAGGACTTATTTATTCGTGGCGAGTGGATCACCTTAAACCCTGCAGAGCAGGAGCTGGTGCGTCAGTATGCACAAGGTCTGCGTAAGTTTGTGCCTGAGCTGGTCAGTATTGCGGTAGATAGCGTGGAACTTGGCCTGACCGCCATTGAAAATATGCTGGTGGGTATTGGCAATAGCGCGCAGCAGCAAGAATGGCAGGCGTTGATCCGTGAAACTACTTATCAGCTTACGTCCCGTTTTGTCCGAAGTGGCGAGCATTTTTATCTGGCACCACAAAGTCTGAACGAGCTGGATGCTTTTTTACATGGCGAGTTAAAAACCCAGCTTAAAGACTTGGCCAAATACACTGTAGGTGCGGTATGGGATGCATTACGTGATGCACTGCGCCAAAGTGAAGATAACTTTGAGCGCACTGAAAGCCAAAACTGGCAACCGGCCGATGAATTACTGACCAAAATTAACACTGGCCTGGATTTAAAAGCTGATGAGTTGGAACAAAAGTCTGTATTGTTTTGCCAGCGACTGACCGAGCTTGATCAAATCGAAACCCAGCTGCAACAACGTGTGCCACAACTGCTGGCCTACGATGTTGTAACTATGAAATAAAACAGTTCAGTCAGTTGAACTGAGTAGGGCAAGTTTAGCTTTTAACTGCTGATTGCGGCTTTTCTCTTTCTCCAATAACTGCTTGAGCTGAGTGATTTTGGCTGCTGCTTCATCATCCTGTATGGCTTTGAGCCTGAACTCTCCTGAATCCGCATCTCTGACTTGTCTTGCTCTGGCATTGCAGGTAGGGCAGTTGTGTAAATCCGACATAAATACTTCCTGGGTTGAATAGTTGGTGAATGGTAAATTGGTTGATATAATCAACTTAATTAGTATTGTTGTTTTAGTAGATAAAGTCAACTATATAGGTGAGTATGGAGCAAAAACAGGATTTATTGGACCAACTGCAACAACTAACGGCTGAATTGAGAGGCCAGTTTTTTCAGCAATTAGGGCCTGAATTGCCTGGTTTAACCGCCATGCACGGCCGCTTGCTACTGATGATCGCACGAACATCAGCCACCACAGCGCAGCAGCTTTCAGAATTGTTAAGACGAGACAAAGCGCAAATTACCCGACTGTTAAACGACTTACAGCAATCGGCCTTAGTGCAACGCCAGACCGATCCGGCCGATGGCAGGCGTCAGTTGTTGCTCTTGTCTGAACAAGGCCAGCAGCTGGCAGCGCAGTTAAAAACAAAAAAACGCCAAATAGCTGGCAAAATGCTGACAGGCTTAACAGCCGATCAACAACAGCAAATGTCAGAGTTGCTGGCACAGATGTATCAGAATTTAATCAGTACGGAAATGTCAGCCGATCAAACTATGAAAGGATAACAGCCATGAAACACTGGTTATTTTTAGCAACAGCCATAGTGGCTGAAACTATCGCTACCTCATCCCTCAAAGCCAGCGAAGGCTTCAGCAAATTCTGGCCATCAGTGCTGGTCGTTCTGGGTTTTGCTGTCGCTTTTTATTTCCTGTCGCTTACCTTAAAAGTCATCCCTATAGGCATAGCTTATGCCGTTTGGTCAGGTGTTGGTATAGTGCTGATCACCACCATCTCCTGGTTTTTATTCGGCCAAAAACTCGATCTGCCAGCTCTAATAGGCATTGCCCTGATTATCGCTGGCGTGGTGATTATGCAGGTGTTTTCTAAGGCTGTGGGTCATTAACTCTAAGTTGTCCTCCTGTTTAGCTAACCAACACCGGCCAAACAATACAGAGGTAAAAGTTACCTGCATGGGCGCAAAAGTGTGAAATTAATTCCACTAGCCATAAAACCCGATGGCTGCGTTCCTTGTTGCGCTGATCTGGTTAGCTAATTATTTAACCAAATGAATTCAGACGTTTAAGTTTGTTATTTCAGCGATTTCCTGCTTGTTTTACAGTCTGGCCTGCAATCTGCACCTCTTAAGTTGTCCTGTTGCCCGGACGAGTTCATCCACGGTTGACCATCAGGTCACCGTTAACCTTTTACTTATCAAGGAGAACCTTACTATGGCACAGTTAAATACCCCGCAAGTGAATCATGCTGCCGATATTATTCAGGTATTAAACAGCGGCATTGAATTTTACAGCGATGCGAAACAACAAGTACGCGATCAACGACTGGTGCAGCTGTTTGACCGCATGCTTAATGCACGACGCATGGTAAAAGAGCGTTTACAACCATTTGCCGTGCTGGAAGACGGTAAACGCGAAGAAGGCTCGGCTTTTTCTGTTGAAGTCAGAAAAGTCTACACCAAAGTAATAGGCGCTATATCTTCAGATACTGATCATGCCTATATCAGCCAGCTGGAAGAGGTTGAAGACAAAACGCTGGAAGAACTGCGTATTGCGCTGAAAGATAACCAGCCGCCGCAGTATGAAGCTGCATTGCTGCAGTCTATGGCAACCATGCAGGAATGCCATGATGAAATGCGGGCGTTGAAACGTAGCGTTAGCCAATAAGCCGCGTGCTGATAGCAGTCCTACGCTAGTTAGCTAAATCACAGGTGCCTCAGTCGTTTCTTCGGCTGATGCACCTGATTTATTTAAGCGACAGGAATATCGGTTATCGTATTTATATAAACCGCGACAGATATTCCGACATTAAACAGACCTCAATAACCTCTTGTCCCAATTCTTCCTTCTTTGGTCCCAGCTATAGTTGTAGTGACGTGCTGCATAGGTCAGCAATAGGTTGTAGTCAGCTGAATAACAAGGAAGAAACATGACAAAATTGTGGTTTACGGCTTTATGCTTTTTATTAACGGCAAGTGCTGGTGCAGCGGAGCTGAACGTATTATCTGCTGAAGAGCTAAAAGCCAGGGTCGTTGAAATAACCGCTGCGCAAAATCAGGTGATGTTAAAAGGTTCTACCCAAACCGATGTAGATAAACTTTTTGCATTGTATAGCGATGATTTTGTTTACCGCCACGATGCTTATGGCGGCAACTACAGCAAAGAACAACTCTATACCAATACACTGCGGCTGTTAGCTATGGGGAAGTATGATAAAACCGAACCACGTTATCGTATTCTCAGCCAAATTCCAGGGTATAACGCTGTCGCAGTAGAGCGGCAGGAAAAGCATAAAGGTGTGGTAAAAAATCATCTGGCGGTGTTTGAGTTTCGTGAAAACAAAGTGACTAAAATTATTGAATACTGGAAGTAGGGCCCTTTGCCGTTAAATTTTGCCAGAAAATAGCAGTCTTGTGCTCATCCATGTAGAATGCGCGCTTATAAGCTTGTACCAGTGTATATCCGCAGGAATTTTGATGAAAAAGACAATTGCTTTAACCCACCCTAAGCTGCAACCTGCTCGTTTGGTGGATTCCATTAAGTATGATATTAAAAAGTACCTGAACAGAGAGCGTCGCAAGAGCTTACCTGTTGGTATGGATTACTGGACTTTTGACTGTCGCTTTGGTGCTTCAGTAGATGTCGCAGAAAAGATTTTTACTTCTGAAATCAACAAACATATTGATGCTGCTGTGGCACAAGAGCTGGAGAGCTTCTATGTAGAGATTCTTGCCAGAGCATGCAAACATAAGCCACGTGAACTTGGTTTTGACATCGACGAAGCTGACGAAGGTTAATACTCAGGATGCTTGTCGCAGCAGATGAGCATTTCACTTTTTAACTGAAAGCGACCTGACCCCGGCGCCTAAAATTACAGAAAAACTGCGTAAAATTCATTCAATGACAAAGAATTGTCTCTTCTACCGCTAAAATACTGTATATTCTGCCCTCATTTTTTACTGTAGCTATTCTACAGAGGAACTCTTATGCAATTTTCATCTTTAGATTTAGCCCCGGATTTACTCCGCGCCCTTGTAGAATGTGGCTACAGTGATATGACCCCGGTACAAGAACAGGCCATTGTGCCTGCGCGTCGTGGTAAAGATTTACAAGTTACAGCGCAAACCGGCACAGGTAAAACTGCTGCTTTTGCTATTCCTGTATTACAACGCATGCTGGATAAACCGAAAGATACAGTAGCGCAGCGGCCACGAGCCTTGATCCTGACTCCAACCCGCGAATTAGCTGAGCAAATCGCAGAAGCCATTTCTGCTTATGCCAAGTTTGTGCCTGTCAAAGTGACGGCACTTTATGGTGGCGTGAAAATGGGCGGTCAGGCCAATAAATTAAAAGCTGGTGTGGATATTCTGATCAGCACGCCAGGCCGGTTGATAGAGCATATGGCCCTTGGCAATGTGATCTTAAGTGATGTTGAGTTTGTGGTGCTGGACGAAGCAGACCGTATGCTCGATATGGGTTTTGTTACAGACGTGACCAAGTTAATGCAGATGACGGCGACTAACCGCCAAACCATGTTGTTCTCGGCGACAACCTCACCGGCTGTAAATGAACTGTCGCATAAAATTCTGAAAAATCACCAGCAAATCCGGGTGGCAAAAACCAATAGCACAGCGGACACCGTCAACCATGTGGTGTATCCGGTTGAAGAAAGTCGCAAAATCGAATTGTTTGAGCAGCTGCTGGCGGAAAAAAACTGGTTCCAGGTATTGGTATTTACCAGTACTAAAGAGCAGGCGGACCGCTTATTAGCTGGCTTGCAAATGAGGAAAATTGAGGCAGCAGTCTGTCATGGCGATAAAAGTCAGGGCGCACGACGTCGCGCTATCGCTGATTTTAAATCTGCTAAGTTACAGGTATTGATTGCGACTGAAGTAGCTGCCCGTGGTCTTGATATTCAAGGCCTGGATTATGTAGTTAACTTTAACCTGCCGTATCTGCCGGAAGATTATGTGCACCGTATCGGTCGTACCGGTCGTGCAGGGGCTACAGGCAACGCCATTTCATTTGTCAGTCGTGAAGAAGAGCAAACTTTAGAGCGTATTCAAAAGCTGATTGGCAGTACGGTCAAACGTATAGTCACGCCAGGTTTTGAAGTGAGCAACAGGGAATCGTTGTTAAAAAGTATTTCGCGCAAAGTGTTGTCAGGCCGTTCTAACAAAGCCAGCGAAACCTCTATTGATTTAGACAGTTCAAATAAAGTGAAGCCAAAGGCCAAACCTAAAGCTAAGCCGCGCACCGCTAAGTAACCTTGTGTTCTCAAACCAGTCAAAGCTGAAGTGTTTTGACTGGTTCCTTTCGTTTGTTGCTCCCTTACATATAGGCTTTAGCAAAAGCTTCTTTTGACTGCTTGATATAGTTGCGGGCCTTTTGGGCGTGTTGCTCCCAGGCCGCTTTATCTTTGGCGTCAGTAAAGGGGTTTTGATCCGGAGCCACTGATCGCTCAAATCTGTCGTAAAAGGTAATAGCCGACGAGGTAATTTGGTTAAAGCGTTCTTTAAATTCTTGCATGCCTTCGAGCTCTTCTGAGGTTTTTAACATGTACTGGATCAGCTGGGTATTGTCATTGGCAGCCAGATAACCCTGAGCTTTATTCGTCACGTTTTCACTCACCTCAGTGATCACAAGAGCGCGTATGGATTCTTCTTTGCTCATCACCCTACTGTAATTTTCCTGAGTGCGGGCAAGGCCAGCGTGCTGAATATAATCACGCAGGTGTTTATCTAAATCTTTGCGGAATACTTCGACATTTTTCAGCATGTTCTGTAAGTCATTTTCCAGCGTCGACACCTGCACCAGTTCACGTTCCAGCTCGGTTAAAAACTTCTCGGCCTGCTCGTAAATTTTTAAACCATTTTCCTCGGCAAACTTACGGTCTTTACGGTTTAAATCAGCGTTCTCATAATTGGATTTATCAAAAGCTGTCGCCAGAAAGGACTTAAAAGGCTCGGCAAAAGCGGCATACAAACCACCGCTGACCACTGTTAAAGTGGCAGTTGTTAAGTCTCCAAAAGGTTTAACCATCGAATTCAATCTGGCTTGCTGCAAAGGCGAAGCCACTCTTTTAGTGTCGGCCAAAATAGTACGGAAAGACGAATAAGCCATAGGGTTCGACATTTTATTGCGCTCAGAACTTGCCAGCGCAAAGGTGATGGTTGAATAAATGGCGTTGGCGTATTCCAGATACTGGCGCTGGCTTTCCAGCTGCGCCGCATAGTTTTTACCTATAGTGCGGAACGACTCGCTTTGCAGCTCGTAGTTTTTATTGGTTTGCAGCTTATCCAAAATACCGCTGATAATTTTTTGCTCATTTTTCTGCAGCGCTGTATCAAGCAATATTCTGTCCAGTACCACATCATCCAGCGCTACACCACCGTGCAACGTTTCTATATCTAACCTCAGGTATTTGCGGCCCGGATCGTCAATAGATACACGATGCGCCATATAGGCTTCAGTGCCGGCAGGCGCTTCAATCAGGCCAACCTGCTGCCACTGCGCATCCAAAGCGACAGAAGAAGAGGTTAAAATATTAATACGGTAACTGGCAAAAGCTGACTGAGGTTTCACCCAAAACTCCAGTAAACCTAATTCAGACACCGGATAACGGCTGACTAAAGAGCTGCTGCCGTCCTGACAAAATAATGCGCTTGTGCCAGTGCGGGCCATTTCAGAGCTACGCTGGCAACCGGCGAGAATATTCCACTGGTGGGCGTCCTGTTCAAAGTCGCTGGAAAATACCAGTTCACCGGGTTTGGCCACAGCAAAACCACTGAATAAACAAAGCAAAGCAACGGAAAAACGACGCATACAATCCTCAGTTGGAATTAGAGTTGGTACAGGAAAGCCCCATGCAGTCGAGGCTGACAGAATGAAGATTTATGGTAGCTGAATTTGATTGGCAAAACAGCGCTAATTTTTGTTTTCCAATCAACAGCTTTTACTAAAAAAAGCTATTGCTGCAACAAGGATTTACCCAGTAAGCTCTGCGCTAACAAAAAGTGCCTCAGCAGGGGCCAATCACAGAGACGAATTTGATGAAATCACAGGGACTAAATTTTTACCATCCATTGGCTTTTTGGCTGGGTTGTCTGGGTATCACTTTGGGAGTGCTGGCGCATGTGCCTATGTTTATGCACGCCTCCCATATGAATTATCAGATGGTGGGTATGCCGATGGACAGTAATATGCTGATTGGCATGGGCCTTATTCCGCTGGGTTTGTTGTTGGCGATGTATGGAATGATGCCACGACTGGACCAGCTGCGCAGTAAAGACAACAGCAGATTGCATTTTCATGTGGCGGATCAGTTACCACTGAATAAAGAGCACTGGACTTTAGTGATGGTGCTGATGGCCGCTGTGATAGTGGATGTAATGAAACCCGCCACTTTAGGTTTTGTGATGCCTGGAATGAAAGCCGAGTATGGCATCAGCTCGAAAGAAGCGGGTGTGCTGGCGCTGGTGGCGTTAACAGGTACTACGATAGGCTCAGTGATCTGGGGCATAATGGCTGATTTATTTGGCCGCAGGGCTGCTATTTTATTGTCGGCATTGATGTTTATAGGCACGGCAATTTGTGGCGCTATGCCGTCTTTTGAGTGGAATCTGGTGATGTGCTTTTTAATGGGCTTGTCGGCAGGGGGCTTATTGCCTATCACCTTTATCCTGATGGCTGAAACTATTCCCGCAGCACACAGAGGCTGGTTATTGGTGGCCTTGGGTGGTTTTGGTACGGCAGCTGGTTATCTGGTGGCTTCCGGCTCTGCAGCTTTATTGGAACCGATGTTTAGCTGGCGTATTTTATGGATGCTGGGATTACCAACAGGCTTGTTGGTTATTTTTTTAAACCGCTATATTCCGGAATCGCCACGTTATCTGGCCAGCAAAGGTTTAACCAGTGAAGCCCGTCTGGTGTTGCAGCGTTTTAGCGGTGTGCAGGCGCAAGATCAAAGCAGTATAGTGGTAGAAGAGGAACCTGTTTTGCAAGACGCAGGATTCAAACAGTTATTACAAGGGCATTATGCTGGTATTACCCTGGGTTTAGTGGCTGCTGGCGTGGCCTGGGGTTTGGTGAATTTTGGTTTTATGTTGTGGCTACCCACCAACTTAGGTGAAATGGGCTTAGCGGGGCAGGCCAGCGCTATTATCACGAAGTCGGCTTTTTTCGCTTTGCCTGGGGTGGCTTTAGTGATCTGGCTTTATCACAGCTGGAGCAGTATCAAAACCCTGTTGCTGTTTATTCTGCTAACCGCTTTGGCCTTATTGAGTTTCTGTATTTTTGACTGGCTCGACAGCCGCTCTGTGACTTTACTTTCTGTGTCTATCGCCTTGCTACTGGTCAGCTCCAGTGGTGTGATTGCGATGCTTATTCCTTATGCTGCTGAAATATACCCAGTACATTTACGTGGCACTGGCTCTGGCATAGTGGCCGCCAGCTCGAAGTTTGGTGGCATTTTAGGCGCTTTGCTTGGAGTCTTAGGGTTATTTGACCAGATGGCGTTATCCGGCCTGGTGATTATGGCAGCCTTAGTGAGTGCAGCCTTTTTACTGCAACGCCATGGCATTGATACCAGAGGGATACGACTGGAAGATATGCACGCAGCGTTGGAACAACGATCAGAGCGTCACTAGTTTCGGCGTAGAAAAAGCCCACAGCGACAAGTGGGCTTTTTGTATTCGCAAGATCCCTTTAAGCAATTTTGCAGTCAGGCTTGAATAAATCAAAAACTAAAGCGCTGCTTTGATCTCTTCAGCCACTTCATACTGTTGAGCTATAGCTTTTTCCAGCAGTAACTGTCCTTGTTCTTGTTCGCCTTGAAGTATTTTATTGACGCCAGCCCAGGTTTGTACCTGCGCATCATTTTGTTGCAACATATAGTTTTCCCATTCATCAGAGCGGGCAGCCATTAAGCGCTGTGCATCCAGATGACCATTTTTTGCCGCTGTAAGTAACCAGTAGTTACTGCTGTAATAAGGCGACAGATGCAGCACTTTATTGATAGACACTCTATTTTCGTTAATGATTGCACTGATGGCATACTGACCAGCTTTGGCTTTGGCATGTAGTTTTTGTCCAAGCAGCATAGCTTCCAATTGTGTTTTACTGAGCGGGTTGCTTTCAAGCACCGCAGTGACTTTGCCTTGCTCATCTGTTGTTACTCTGGCGTTTCCTTTAAAGCCAGCTAAATATTTAGGTTCCAGATAGCTCTGGGAAAAAAGCTCAGCGGGCAAGCTGAAATCAGCGGCAAGTGGTTGGGCGGGATCTTCCTCCAGCTTTGCAAAAACATTGTTATTCACAAGTCGTAGTAAGGAGCCCAGCATATACTGGTGGCCGGGCGAACCAGCCAATGCAAAGTCAAATAATTTATGTTCTTTGATCAACTTGTCTATGTGTTTTTTACTCAGCACCACATTGCCCAAAGTGTAGCTTAGAGAAACCCGGCCAATGTGTTTTTGGCCTGTAGGCTGATATTTCCAGGCGCTCAAGGCGTTTTTTGTAGCTGTGTCAAAGGTGCCTTTTGGGTATCCATTGACGATTTCAACGCCTTGTACCTTACCTTTTTCATCAATCAGAAAACGGGCGTCGGCAAAACCAAACAGCCCTCTGCGGACAGCATTTATCGGATACATGGGTTCTTTACGGGATATGGGTTCCGGTACTTTTGCCGCAGGTTGTTCATCCATTGCAGGATTATTAATCTGAACAACTTTGACTAACTGCTCAAAGCTGGCATTGGCTTGCTGCTGTTCTGCAGGGGTTAACTTAGTATATAAAGCTTTTGCAAGGCGCTCTGATCTTTTATCTCCAAGGCTATAAGCCAATTGTAGATAAGCCTGGGTTTTTACCAGATCGACAGTCGTACCTTGACCTTCCTGATGCATCACGGCCAGATTAAAAGCAGCAGTTTCATTGCCAAGCGGCAGTAATGATGCAAATTCTGTCTGAGCTTTGGCGTAGTCTTTTTGGTCGTAGTATTTTAAGGCGTCTAATAAATCGGCTTGTGCCAGACTGCTGATAAATAAGCTGGTGGCCAGTAATGATTTGTACATTGTTGCGTCCCTGTAATCCATGAAATGGTCAACACAAGGTTAACATTTTGAAAAGTGGGAACACAACGTTTAAATCGCTGCACAAGCAATACTAAGAAGGGTAGGATTTAATGAACATGACGAAAACATTGTGGGTTGCCAACTAAAAAAATGGCCCATTCAAGGGCCATTTTCAACGCTTATAAGTGGGATTAAGCGGCTTTAACGCTGTCTACCCAGTTCTGTACACGTTTTTCCAGTACTTGTAATGGCAATGCACCACCACCTAATACGGTGTCGTGGAAACCACGGATATCAAACTTGTCGCCTAATTGCTCTTTGGCTTTGGCGCGGATTTCAAGAATTTTTAACATACCAATTTTGTAGGCTGTTGCCTGGCCTGGCCATACTAAATAACGACGT
>Ga0180008_1001101_pt1 | contig 18074 bp, 16 predicted proteins | sample MM_PW_MetaG_FD_121121 | JGI IMG/M metagenome (GOLD analysis project Ga0180008, IMG submission 121121) | Groundwater microbial communities from the Aspo Hard Rock Laboratory (HRL) deep subsurface site, Sweden - MM_PW_MetaG | ecosystem: Environmental > Aquatic > Deep subsurface > Groundwater...
GCAAATTCTGCCTCTGGTATTATGTCCTCTTTCCATTTCGCCCAAAACTTCTCTGGAGTACCGCAAGTTGCGTACAAACCCTCATGTCCATTTATCGCTAATAGCAATTGGCTGTATGCATATAAATGTGGGATTTCTGCTTGACCTTGGTTCCGAATGTGTTGTGAAATTGCTCCTGAATTAGTGGATTTACCTTCCTTATTCGAGTCAGGGCGCTTTGCTTCAATCACTACTAAAGGCAAACCATTAACAAAACACACTATGTCAGGAATACGGTTCCTAGTACCTTCTGCGTTTTGCACCACCAACTCTTCAGTAAAGTGGAGTTTGTTGCTATCAATATTATGCCAATCAATAAGTTGGATGGTAGATGAGGCTTTTTTCCCGTCAATAAACTCGGTTACGCTCACGCCATACATTAAGGCATTATAGATTTTCTCGTTAGCGGCTTTTAACCCAAGATTCATCGCGGGGTTAAGCTCATGCATCACTTTATCAATAGCCGCATCTGATAATTTGTGCTGCTTACCTGCGAAGGAGAAGGTTTGGTCCGCTAAAAAGGCCCGCATAATCGGCAGCAACAGCACTTGGTGTGTGCTTTTTTTATCATAAGTAAGCGGGTTAGCGCGCTGAGCATCGCATTCGTTTGGCGGAATAAATTGGTAGCCCAAAGCACTCAGCAGAGTGAGTGCCGGGAGCTTGGCAGAAAACTCTTCTTTGAAGTTGGCTGGCTTGCAATCTGTTACTTCCATAATGGGTGCTCTCTCCAGTTTTCAGGTAAGCCCATTGCAGCTCGCCAGCGTTTTTGTTCTGCAAATGGTGTGAGTAATTCACTTATTGAGTTTGCCCAGCCGTCACCATTGCCAGTTGCACGTAGTAAATGTCTTAGCATCAATAAAATATAGAATATGCGATTATTTCTTGGCGTAATTGGAGGGAGCCAAGCCTGATCTTTAACCTTGTCTGGTTTTATGGCTAGCTCCCGATTCCAAAGGCGACTGTGGTGAGCGCAAATATTACGTACATAAGTTAGGGTGTGCAGCCAGTCACCTAAACGTTTGTAGTGTAAATTAAAGTGTTGGGCGATGGCTTTTTTATCCTCAATACCCTCTTTTTGGTCATTGAATAGTCCCTGATAGCCAAAAGATAAAGAACCTAAAGACACGACTTCAGTTAGCATCCATATTGGAATCGTTGGAAAGCCTTGATACTTTCTTTTGTAGTGATTGATAAACTCGTCACTTGAGCGTGACGTTTCGTCTTCCAGCTTTTGCAGCCAGTTCTGATGATTAAAGCCGGGGTGAAAGTTTTGTGCGTTGGCATGTCCAAAAGCACCGTATGTGTGACCTATATGGTAGGTAAACTGGGTTCTAATCGCCACTTCAACTCGCTCAATAGCATCCAATACCAGAGCGCGGAGTTTTCGGTCAAATTCATACAGTGCAATTACCGAATCGAAATGAGTTTCTGGTTCAAATTGACTTGTTACAATGCCAAGCTTGTTTCGGACACGAAAAGGAAACCAATAGCCGCTTAATCGATAATAGCTGATACATGCCAGTTGATTTAAGGCTTGAGCGGGATCTGAAAAGTTCATCCCCTTACCTTCAAGATGTTCAAGCTGCTGGTGGAAAAGTAGTGCAGGCTTTTGATAGAGCTGATTAGGCATAGTGCCAGCTTAGCCAGCTATTGCAGGCAAAGAAAAACCGCCAAGGTTGCGCGACACCCTTTCGGGCACTAAGCGTGGCGGTTATGTTATGGTTATTATGGTCGATGTTGACGACATCGTCAATTAGAAACAGTTTTTGCACCATTTAGCTTCCACTCACAAGTGTCGAAATGCGGCATGCAGCACTGACAACATCTATAAATCTATAAGCGATTAAAACTGTTGCAATAATGAGTGTGAGCCAGAGCGTCAAAGGTACTTTGTCTCGCCATAGGCTGAACGGCCTATATTCCTCAATCCATTGCGTCTGTTGTTCCCAAAAGAATTTGTAGTGTGCAAACCATGTCGCAAACATGATGTGGTGAGAAGCACAACTACTGTTGTAGCGATTTTCTATATCTTTTAACAGCTCTGATGCTTCATCTTCATTCTTTCGACTACTTTTAACGTCAGACATCAGGTGCTTAAGCTCATTAAACAGTCCTGTCAGAACAATGCCTTTCTGTTCAAAGTTACTCTTGTCGCTATTTTTCAAACTAATATAAAGCCCAATCATGCCAAGAACTAACAACGTACATGAAGCAAACTTTGTTGAAAGCTCAGCAAATGCCAGCGCATAGACACCAAAAGCGAGTGAGATAAAACTTAACAATCCGGGAAGCTTTTCGATTGCTTCAAAACTGGAAAAATGCAACTTGGCGGTGTAGCCAACGTTATAACCAGTTTCAGCGATATGCTTTAGTAAATTGTTATTGCTCATATATACCTCACTGTATTGGCACATGTATTCGGTCCTTGGCTACCACCACACCGTTTAGAATGGCGTAGCACTCGACTATGTGTTCCCCTGCGAAATCAGTTTTCTCCTGTTTTTTTCTAAAACCTTTATCAATAACAATATCACCCCGAATGCAATCTCTGCGCTCAGCTTCTGGCCCTCGGTTTAAAACTTTCCATTTCAATATAAATTCACCCGGCACATTGATTTCGTCAACATAAAAGTTGAGCTGCTTTTTAGGGGAAAGCTTAAGCTGTTTGAAGAGCATTGTGCGTAGCAAATCTACACGAAAACCATCTTGTGACACTTCGCACTCTAGCTTAAGGTTAAAGCGGATATCTATAGGGTATAAGTCCTCAATAAACTGCTCGGTATCTTGGTATGTTTTTGCAGCTCTTGCTTCTGCTTGAAGTGCTGCCGGGAAAGGACGGCCAAAGACTTTTTTCCATTTTTTATTTGCTGATGCATTCTCTCCGGCAGCGATAGCATCACGAGATAATTCATGAGCTATCTTCGCCTTGCGTTGAAATTTACTTTTTACCCTGACTCGTTGATTGCTACCTAAGGCCAGGTAATAGTCTTTATGTGGTTCTTCTGACAGATAAAGGAAGAAATCTCGACACATCCAGTCATAAAATGCAGTTGAGCGATTGTCGTAATCGTCTCTAGACTTTAAAAAGTTGTATGCCAGAGTATCGATCAAAAGACCGCCCATTCCCACGCCGTGCTTGTTTTTCCAAGCTCTTGCCATTTTACAAAGCTTGCGAAGATTTTTGTTCTTTTGATCGACAAATTCCTTCATCGCTTTGATTTCGTCGCGAGGCTTCGTAATTTTCCAGCTACCACCGTCGTATGTATCTGGATATTTAAAGCTACCGTCTTCCTGCTCAAAAACAGGCTGAACCTCTACCGTAAAGTTTTTGTACAAAACCTGGACAACTAAACGGTCTTTTTTAACTTCAGTTGTTGAATACCTGGCTTTTATGGCTGCGCGGGTATCATCTAGTAACTTGGATTGTTTACCGTCTTTATATTCATTCCACTTAGAAGCCGGCATGATATAAAGCATGTCTAAATCTGAAATACCTCTAATACCGGTCCAACGGCCATAAGAGCCAACCCTTAAACTATTAGCAGTTTTGGATTCAGTTTCCCTAAACTTTTTGTTTAGTGCATAAGTAATTTCTTCATACCTGGAAGTAATCGAAGCACCATTATCAATAGCTAGATTGTTCAGAAAATCGGTAAACATTTCCGAAGTTGTCATAAACGTCCTTATTTTTCGTCTTTGGGTGGGTGCGGGTCATTGCCGTAGCTGTTACCGGCTCTAATCTTTCCATCCCGCCCATGCACTTTGGTATCCGATTGCTGATTTTTAGCAATCTGTTCAGCAATATCTATGGCTTCCTGCTGAGTTTGAGTGACTTTGGTTGCTTTTGAGTTGCCAGCACCTTTTACTGCCCAGCCATCAGGATGCTTCACTACGTGTTGGTTTTTACCTTTGGTCATTACGCTACCTCCTTCTCATCAACTTTTACTCGGCGTTTACCTGTTAACAATTGCTGATTTAACGCTTTTTTTTCTTCCTTTAAATCGGCCAGCTGCTGTTCTAGAAGCTCGATTTCTTTGTCTGCGTTGGTTAGTACATCAGCAATTTTCTTTTGTTCATCTGAGTTTGGTCTTGGAATCTTAAAGCTTCTGATTCTAGCCAGAGCCAATTTAGGTTGAGCATTTTGCGTTGATTCAGCCTCTATGTAACTTTGAATGATGCTGGACTTCATGATGTAAAGTAAGAATCTCTTGTTGCACCTTATGTTAGTCAACTTATCTGCATTCTCGGTAAGGTTCGCCCCATCTAGCTCCGGTGGAATTTCGCCAACCAATCCTAAAGTTCCTGCAACGGTAATGAATAAGTCATCTTTAGTTACCCTGTAATTTTTAATTGCTGCTGCAACTTCGATAGGAACATATTTGATTTCACTTTGGTTAATGCCTCCCATATACATATCCGCTACACGTATGTATGGGTGTGGTGTTGGCGAGTCTGACAGTGTTTTACCCTTTGGGAGGCGTTTACCTCCTTTAACATCGCATATTTCCTCAAGAGCAACCCATTCCCACTCACCTGAAAACGGTTTACCTGAATCATCAAGTAGACGTTTTTTGCCAGTAAGCAATTGCTGCATTAAGGCTTTTTTTTGCTGTTTTCTGTTATCGATTAGGCGTTCGGTGGCGTTAATCGCCTTATCCCAAGTTGACAGGATTTTGGCGATTTTGCGTTGTTCTGAGAGAGGTGGTAACGGGATCTTGATAGACTTGAAGTCTTTTAGAATAATTCTTGGGACACCAGAGCCTGATGTCAGGGCTTTTACAACATAAAACTTCACCCATTCTTGCGAGAAGTAATGAGAAATGTATTTTGGTTCAACTACTCTCAGCTTTGGTCTTAGTAAAGCAATAGATGACAGGATCACTCCTTCAATTTCTTTTTCAACAACAAAGCAATATTTCAAAATTGAACCATCCTTTGCTATCAAAATATCATTTAACAACGGCTTACAGTTTTGTCTCTCAAGAGCTAAAAAATCAGCCTCACTGATATGTCTGGCTGAATCAGCATGAAAACCTCCTGGCGTCATATCTTTAACAGAATACATTGGGTAGCCATTAGAGACACTTTTCGGGCTGTGATGCGCTCCATCCGTAATTTTTGAACAGATATTAGCTAACTTTTCTAAAGTCCAATCATTAGGCACCATAACCCAACTCCTTTAAGTAGCATTCCATTTCTGCCTCAAGCGTATACAGCTCAGCTTTAAGCTGCATACGTTCGATATGCACAGCTAGCAAATCAATTTCAGCTTCTTCTTCAAAAGTATCAACATAGCGAGATATATTAAGGTTAAAGTCGTTCTCGGCAATTTCCTCTAATTTCGCCAGGTAAGAGTATTTGTCGGTGGTTTGGCGAGCCTTATAAGTATCGATAATTTTTTGAATATTATCGCCGGTTAATTGGTTCTGATTTTTGCCTGACTTAAATTCGCGACTGGCATCAATAAATAAGACTTTTTTGTCAGTTTTACGTTTTTTAAACAACAAAATAGCAGCAGGAATACCCGTGCCAAAAAACAGTTTTTCCGGTAGACCAATGACAGTATCCAGCAGGTTTTCTTCTATTAATTGTTGGCGAATTTTGCCTTCGCTTGAACTGCGAAATAATACCCCGTGTGGAACAATTACACCCATGCGGCCTGTATCTGGCTTTAGTGTTTCAATCATATGGCTAATAAAGGCATAGTCACCCTTAGTTTTCGGTGGTACACCACGGCGAAAACGGCCATAAGGGTCGCTACTGGCATCTTCAAATCCCCATTTTTCTAAGCTAAATGGTGGGTTGGCTGTCACGATATCAAAGTGTAATAAGCTTCTACCGTCTTTTTCTTTCAGTAACGGGTTACGTATGGTGTCGCCCCATTCAATACGGTGGTTGTCTTCACCGTGCAGAAACATGTTCATTTTTGCTAATGCCCAGGTGGAGCCGATAGCCTCTTGGCCAAACAAGGCGTACTTTTTGGAGCCTGAGTTTTTACGTGCCATAGCGCCACATTTCAAAAGCAATGAACCAGAGCCACAAGCAGGATCGCAAATTTGGTCGCCTTCGACAGGCTCCAAGATGGTAGCCAGTAAATCTGATACTTCTGGTGGGGTATAAAACTCGCCAGCGGTTGCTCCGCTGCCTGCCGCAAAATGTTTAATAAGGTATTCGTAAGCATTGCCGATCACGTCCAGGCTACCAACACGCTCTGAGCTTAAATTCAGTATGTCTTTACCAAAATCTTCTAGTAAATGACGTAGTAAATCGTTCTTTTGTTTTTCCGGACCGAGCTTGTCAGTGTTGAAACTGATGTCCTGAAACACATTTTTGAGCTTAGTGCCGTTAGCTTCTTCAATGGCGTGTAGGGCTTGGTCGATACGTTGACCGTTTCCGGCTTGATGGCGCGCTTCATACAGGTCCCAAAAACTCGCGCCGTCTGGCAATACAAAACGTTGTTTAGCCATCATTGCATCTACCAGGGCTTTATTGTCGCCATATTGCTTAACCAGTTTTGCGTGCTCGTCCTTGTATACATCTGAGATGTATTTCAAAAATAACATAGTAAGAATAAAATCTTTGTAGGTATCTGCGCTGATCACGCCTCTGAAAGTATCGCAGGCGTTCCATACTGCTTTGTTAATTTGTTCTTGGTTAATAGTGGTAGACATTGTTAATCCTTAAATTCAAAATCTGTTTATGAGCTTTTCAGTCAATCTGCGAATTGCCTCAGAGCATCTCGGTAAGCAGTCGTTTAGCAATTTCCTGCATCTGTAATTCCCGGTTTTTAATCATTGCCTGTAACACAAGCTTCTCTTTTATTTGAGCTTTGGCTAAGCCTACTAAGGTTATTTGCTCTTCAATAGGAGGGATTATTAGCGGTGTTGTGGCTAAAAAATCTCTTGGGATATTAGCAACAACGGTGCCTTGTGAGGACTTTGTAAAGTATTTCTGAGCAGGTATCTGGTTGAGTTGCCAAGTGACAAATTCAGGCAAAATATTCTTGTTGTGTACGCGAATAACGAAGTAGTGCGGCGCACTTAAGGTATTTGCTGGAGGATAATCTACAAACGCAGCAATGTTACGATAACCACGAGCAGTAAAAAGAATGTCTCCTTGCTGCAACCAGTCAGGTGACTTACGGCCTTTGATCTCCGTTGCTATTAAGGTATCCCAGCTAATCAAACCGTTTTCATCTATATCACGGATTTGCACAACATAAGCGTCCCCCCCAGCGATTTCGGGTATTTTCCCCCTAAACGGATGGCCTGCTCTGATTTCAGCAACATCACCTAATAACACTTATCGGCCTCGCTTTTAATGCACCATTTTCAAGATGCAATAATAATCGTTCACAAAAAGAACTTAGTCAAGCATTTATCTGCACCTTTTTAATGATGCAGATAAATGTCTAAGCTCCTGTTTATTTTTGTCCTCGCTTAAATGAGGCCAATGTTGGCATGCTTTGAGAAATAGATAAGTTGTTTTTCTGGGCGTTTTTGCTTTTTTATCAATGATATGCGAGGAAAACATTAATATTACTCAAATTAAATATAAGTTTTTTTAAATAATTAAACTTAAAATAAATCATATAAAACAATAGGTTATACTATTTTTTGAATAGGTTTTTTTTAAATGTTGAGCTACTCTTTTTTTGTAAGTCAATTGGAGTTATGACATGAAAAAGAGAAGTGATATCACAATAAAAATAAGAGATCAGTGGGTAACTGACTGGAAACGTAAAAATTCTCAAGACAATGGGTACTTTTCGTTTATTACGACTCAAGACGTAAAGTCTGAGGGGTCAAAAAACCGCTGCCCTGATTTTGAAACACCTCACCTTGACCGAAACTTTTTATCAGCCAACGAGAGCTTTTTTTACTTGTATCTGTTATTCGACCCACGGATTACAGCTATCAAAGAGCAGTATCCGTTATTGGAGGTTGAACGCACTCAGTACATTGCAAAAGAACTGGGGCTGAGACATCCAACATACCCTTTCAGCGCTAATGTACCCGTCGTTATGACGAGTGACTTTTTCTGCGACACCATTTTTGGAAAGAAGGTTGTGTATTCAGTTAAAGATGAAATGGCTTTTGAAAATGATGTGTTGCGCGAAAAATACGTTAAAAACCAAAAAATAGAGAAAGCATTTTGGGAAAGTTGCGATGTTAAATGGCACCTGGTTCGAAGCAAGCAAATCAAGACAACTTATGCTGAAAACCTAGAAAAAATTGTCGTAGATCTTCGGCTGAATAGCGAATTACAGTTTTTATTTAACCACTGGTTTAAGTATGTCAAAACCAACTGGCAAGAACTACTTATAGAACCGGTCATTAGTCTTTTTGATAAAACAGTGTTGTTGTTCGGTGTGAACTACGAACAGGCTACATCTCTATTTCAGCACGCGATTTGGCATAGAACCATCAAAGCTGACTTAAGTAAAAAGCTCAATTATTGCTTGTCACTAAGTGATTTGGGAGCGTCGCTTAATGCCTGAAGCCGCAGTCATTATCTTAGAAGAGCAATTTAATGGTCTTGATATAGGCACTCTGTTGCTTCCTTCACTAGACAATGAAAATTGCCCTATCGAACAGCCACATATCATCATTTTTGCTGACGATAAAACAGATCGTATATTTGCGGTCAATTTAGAACGTGATATCCGCCCCAGTATTTTTAGTTACGCAGAACTCACATACTGCCTTGAAGAGAAGGTCGTGTTAAAGGGGCGATATGATCTTCCTCATTACATGAAAATACCTGATTCATATATACCAGAGGTGCAACGTAAAAAGCGTGATGAAAAAATGGATCGGATAAGGCCCATCTTAGAAAACCTTGAGGAATATATTCGTGATCCTTATGGGAAGAATTTCGTCCAAAGCATTGTTAAGAGACATAAATGTTCAAAAGCAACGTTACATCGTGACTTAAATCGTTTTTGGCGTTTAGGTTGCCATCCAAACGCATTTTTACGTAAACCCGGCACCGGAAAAGTCACTAATCGCACATACACGGCAAAGCCAGGGCCTAACAATGAAACAGGAAAGGTTCGCACGGCACTAGACATTAAGAATGTCCATCGGGCCATTCGGAAATTTTATGCTAAAAGCGGCCCCAGAATGTATTTGGACACAGTATATCAAAAGTGTTTAGACCACTTTTACAGCGATATTGTTTATGACGCAGAAACAAGGAAAACAACTTATGCACGTTGGGATGAAAGTCGTCTTATTACCGAATGGCAGTTCAGAGATATTGCGAGGTCATACAGAAACGAGAGGAAGCTTGAAATTATCAAAGCTCAAGGCCTTGAAGCTGAATATGCCAAAAATGAGAAGCCGTCTGATGGGTCCTTGCATGACTATTATGACAAGGGGCCTGGTTACTACTATCAGATGGATGAGACACCTTATGATGTAGAGTTAGTATGCCAATTTGATCCGACTCGCAAGAAACGGGTAGGCAAAGCAACCGTTTACGTTGTGCGAGACATGAGTTCAAGAGCTTTTGTTGGGTTGTATATAACCTTTAAGAACCCATCGGCAGATACTGCCAGAGCGCTCATATTTAATACCTTTAGAGATAAACAAACGTTTTGTAGTGAACTCGGTATCAAAATAGGTAAGAACGATTGGCCGATGAAAGAAAAGTGTCGCAATATTTTTTGTGATAACGGTGAAATGAAAGCCGAGTTATCACGATGCTTTTCAAAAGATTCGGACATCACGGTTTATTATAATAAAGAGGGGCATTCACAAGATAAGGGACTTGTCGAAAGAGCGTTTCGCTTACTACATGACGCAGTAAAAGGCCAAGTCGCGGGATATAGTCCTAATAATGTACCTGATCATATTAAAAAGCTGCTTCGCCACAGAGCACTTCTTAATATTACGGAGCTTTATCAAATTCTGATTATGTACATCATCATTTACAACAATTACTCACCCAATGATGGAATTGAGCGTTCAAAAGAGATGCTCATGGAGGGCGTAGATTCTATACCGCGCCAAGTTTGGGATTGGGGAAAAAGGAACCGTGCAGGTTATCTTAAGAGGATTGAGGAGTTTGAATTATATGAAAAACTATTGGAGGTTGGACAGGTAACTTGTCTTCCAACTCATCTAAGTCTTAATGGTCATCAATTAAGATATAAATGTGAATGGACAAAAAATAATAACTACCAAAAGAAAGGCGGAGAATCGCCAAAGTTACAATGTCGGTACATGCGCCACTCGATGGACACTATATTAATAGCGACACCTGACGGTTTCAAAGTAGCAACAATGATTGGAACGTTATTCCAGCATGTTTCCAAAGAGGATGTGGATCGTGAAGAGAAAATTATTAATTCGAGAAATATTGAATTAAGGAAAAAATACAAAGAAAAATTAGGCGAAAACAGGGCTTTAATAGAGGACTTACAGCGTGATGCCAAAGCCCAGCAGGAAAAAATTAACGTTAACCAAGCCAACACTCAGAATATAAGAATGAACCGGGGTGAGGAGATAGAACACGAGACAAAAAATGATAGGTTGAGACATGAGGAGTATTTAGCCAAGGTGCATGGCTTGAGCCGTGTAACCCATGTGGAAGAAAATTTACAGCAACACGAAGGAGCATCTAGCACTCTTTCAGAGCGAGCTAATCGAGTTAGGGAGAAGCGCGAGCAGAGAATAATCAAAGGTAAAATAAATGAAAGTTAAAAAAGCAGAATATCATGAACTGAGAGTAAGAAGTCTAAAGGGAAATCCTTTGGCGGAAGCAATTCATCCTAGGCTAACTGAGGACGAGTTTGAAGATAAAATCACCAATGAAATAGATGTTCCTGATGATATAGATGAATATGCAGACTATGAAAAAGAGCTGGAAGCTCTGTCAATTATGAAGACCGTTTCCCCAACAAGTCTTTACTACCAAGCATACTGTGACTTTTACAATGTGTTGATGGCTGGGTATATGGATCGAAACCCGTTATCAGAAGAACAGCAGCACCGAAACAACCTTATCTCGACGGGAAGCTACAAACCTAAAAAAACGTCTGCTGAATGTATGATGGTTACTGGCTTATCAGGTGTTGGCAAGTCTACTCTGCTAGACACTATTGTTGGTATTTTTGGCCGAGCTTTGGATCATTCGAAGGACGCAAAATACGGGCGTGATTTTAGGCAAATTATTTACTTAAAGTGTGACATACCAGCCAATGCTGGGGCGCTAGATATATGTAAGAAGGTGCTTAAGCAACTTGATGAGTTAACCAACGAAAACTATGTGCATGACTTCAAAAAGGCTAGAGGTGTAACGGTAAATGATTACATTGACCGCATTATTGCAGCTTGTTCGACTCATGGCGTAGGCGTAGTCATTTTTGATGAAGTACAAAACATATCGTTCGCGCAAGGTGGTGATCGAGACAAAATATTTAGACTTATGCGTGACTTAACAAATATGGCTAAAATTCCGGTGATCAATGTTGGCACAACTAAGGCAATAAATGTATTCAAAAGCGAGTTTGGTAATATTCGACGCTTAGGTTTACCCATTGATATCCTCAACTTTGAGCAAGATGAGGAGGATTGGCAGTTGTTGGTGGAATACGCATGGTCGTATCAACTTACCGCCGAGCGACGAACTCTATCTGAATCCATAAGTAATACCATCTATCAGCTAACACGAGGCGTACCGTATTGTTTGTTCTTCTTAATGGCGCAGGCAAATATACATGCGATTAGAGAGAAAAAGACCTCAATTGGTATTGAAGAGCTTGAGTACGTTTACAACACAAAATTCAGACTTTTGAAACCAGCACTATTAGCGCTAAAACTTGGTTTAGCCGATGCGTTTGACGATATTTTCAACCTGAAAGATCAACTAGAAAAGAATGTTAAAGAAACTGTAAAAAAGCTATTTAAAATTGCAAGCCAATACAAACTTCAAGGTGAACCGGCGAAGGAGTTATATACAGAAATTAATTTGTATTTACCTGAATATACACCAACGCAGACAGAGGCCAGAATTCTAAAAAATTTGCAAAAATCTATCGTTGTCGAGGCATCAGACCTCGAGTTAGACGAAGATGGGGTATTGGTGCCACTATGATTCCGTTTTATTTTGCTGTGCTTCCGGGAGAACATATTTATAGTTGGTTTGCTCGCTGCTTTTGGTTATCTGGAAAGCTAAGACGCGAGGAATACCTAAGACAAAAAAAAGTCAGCTATACAGATTTGAGACCAAACGAGCCACTGTCGCAAGCTATGGCGTTAGTTTGCAAAACAGCAGTTCAGTTTAATCCGAAACTAGATTTACCCATGTGCGCGACGCCAATGCCTATTTGGGCACTCTCAATGGAGCCAACGACGTTTTTATCATTTTTGAAGCGGTATAGAGGGAACATTGTGTCAGATGATCTGCACATGAGAGAGTTCGACATGTTGGCGGGAACTCAAGAGTGGAAAGCTTGCAAAACATGTATTGCGGAAGATATAGAAAAATTTGGATGTTCAATGTGGCATACGAAACATCAGCTCAGTGGATGCCTTAATTGCTATAAACACGCAGCTCGACTAGTTACACCAGAAAAGCGTATGAGTAGTATGGGGGCGCTGCAATTACCTCATCAAATTAACCGATGGCAGTATGCCAGTGGAGCAGACTCAAAATTGTCTCAGGAGTTTAGTGAGTTTTATAGTCGGATTTTTGACATGTCTATTGAAGATGCAGCTTGCCTGAGCGACTTAAAGTATAAATTTTGGAAACTGCTTGGTATTGAAAGTAGAAGTGTCTCCCAAAAACAATTAGCGTGTGTAGATCTTGAAACGCAACTTGCCGATACATTAGGTATACCGTTTTTAGCAAATATGTTCACCTATTACTCGGAAGGGAAAAACTCTCACAATTGCGGAGTATTAGCGGGTTTAACAAAGATTGAAGCGAAAGGTTACAGGGTCAGAAACCCAATTTTTTGGGTTACGGCTTTATTTTGGAAGCGGAGAGAATTGCACTTAGTGAAAAGCGAGCCAGCTCATGCATGTGCCGCCGGTATTCATTCCATTTAAGAATGAAACAATATATAGCGTGATATCTCGATATCACGCTATATCTGGATACTTTGATCAAAAAGTGTCAGTCGGCAAAGTTTTTGGCACTGGGAAAAAACGAATTCACCCGTATCTTCCCTGCAACGTAGTCAATTATGCCGATTATTTTTCGGTAGAACCTAAATTAGTTCTCAGGCACCAAACTCTGCTTCCTTTATTTGCAGCATACCTAGACGAATTGCAAAGGTCTAAGTTACAGAATGCGATGTTAAAGAATGGCAGCGCTTACCTTGCATCACTGACACCACATTACAAATTACGTTTTTTTGCTGGACACAAGTATTGCCCAGCTTGCGCTAAAGAGGATTTCGAGAAATACGGTACTACTTATTGGCATATCGAACACCAAGTTCCCGGTATTTCTGCTTGCTCAAAACATGGCTGTTGTTTGGTTGGTGTCTGTAACGATGACGCCCATCTCGATAGAAAATTGATATTACCTTCGCTAACAGTGAAACCTGTGACTGCTATAGTAAAAGAGGCTGAATTAGCTGATTTCGCAAGTGGAAGATTAATCGAAAGTAGCAGTACTTTTTGCTTTAGGGATCCAATTAAAAGCTTGTTAACTAGGCTTATGGATTTCGGACTTGTAACAACTTCAGGGCGCTTAAAATTCACTACTATTCAACGATATCTGAGCAGCTACTGGAAAAGTTTGGGGGATGTTCGTGAATTGAGCGTGCCAACTAGTTTACTGACGTTTGATTATATTGGTCCTATGTTGAGAGCGAAAACTCGAACTCCGGCTCATCCAATAAAACATTTTCTACTGTCTTGCTGGTTAGACAAAGAACACAGTTCAAATCTTGCGCCAACGCAAAAATTTCAACCAGTCCAATGGAAGTCAGAAAAAGGCACTTTAGACTGCAAAATTGTTATACTTGCTGAGTCCGGCCTTAGTATGAATATGATTGAGAAAGAGGTCGGTGTTAGCCGCTGTTATGTTCGAAAAGTACTTGAGCAAAATAGCATCGAGCATAGGTCAAACAGCACTTGTTTACCTGACCATATCGTTAGACGTGTGATTATGAAAGGTGTTTATGGTTATGCCATTCAGGTCATTGCTGATCAGTTATCAATTAAACCCTCCGCAGTGGAACATATATTGTGCCGTACGAAAGGGCTATGCGCTTGGCGAAAACATTTGCGCCAACAAAAGAGACTAAAACTCGCGATTGATACGTTGTACAGCGTTAGAGAAGATCATCCTGAATGGATTCGTAAAGATATCAAGAAACACTTTTCTGCTGAATTTTTCCTGCTATACAACCATGATAAACCCAGACTAGAACAGCTATTACCAGCTAAAACACCTGCTATTCCCCCAAACTGTAAAAAGACGTAAAGTTCCGTATAATCCCTGTTAAAATCGACTAAACCTGTGAATTGATGCTATGAGTGCAAATTGCTCTATAATTCAAAGTGTTAAAGTTGTCTCATTTTTTGATCTCAAAAATGGCATTTTTCACACAAAAATTACTGGTGTTTCGGACTACTTTGTCTCAGTTTCTAATCACCGAATACAAGTTGTTTTGCTATAGTAGACAGAGAGCACCAATTGACAGGAAATATGATGGCTGAAGATATTCGCTGGCTACAAAGGTTGGACAATTTCAAACGCTCCATGGAGCAACTGGAGCAGGCTGTTACTTTGTCCAAACAACGCACTTTATCAGATTTAGAGCAGCAAGGACTAATCCAGGCTTTTGAATACAACTATGAACTCGCCTGGAATGTGATTAAGGACTTTTACAGCTATCAGGGTGAAACTGAAGATATTCAGGGGAGCAGAGATGCTTTTCGCACCGCTTTTAATCGCGGTTTAGTCACGGAAGGCCAGCTTTGGATGGATATGATTAAAAGCCGCCAACATACAGTGCATTCTTATAATAAGAGTACTGCCGATGAAATTGCACTTGAGGTGATCCAGCGTTATTACCCGGCACTGATGGCTTTAAAGCAGCAATTGGCAGACAAAGCAGCCGCTTATGAATAACCTTCTAAGCTACGGTTTACCCGCACAGGTCGTTCAGGCTATTCAACTGGTGCTGTCGCAGTATCCACAAGTGAGATCTGCTGTTTTATATGGCTCTCGCGCTAAAGGGAATTTCAGAGAAGGTTCGGATATTGATCTGACCTTAAAAACAGACCCTTCTGCTGATACAGCCCTGTTACTGCAAATCGAAAACCAACTGGATGAACTCAATACCCCTTATCAGTTTGATTTGTCGCTGTTTCACCATATAACTAACCCAAGTTTGATTGAGCATATCAGCAGGGTTGGTGTAAATTTTTATCCCGTTTCCAGTTAAAATTTTCGTTTGACCATCCTCACCTGAACCGTACAGCTTCAATTTCGCTTTCATCAAACCAGCCTAATTCTATAAATCTAGCTCCACAGATCAGACCAATAGCTGTTTGACCTTGCCTTCGTTTCAGGGCAGTGTAAAGGTAAGATAATTCAGCAGGAGGAAGTAAGGATGTTCAAATTAAAGTTGGGATTAGTGGCCGGATTGGCTTTGACTTGCCTGAGTACTGTAGCGGCAGAGCCGGATCAGCCGTCGCAAATTATGCAGCAGTCGGAAGCCAAAGCCGAGAAGGGTGATGGTTATGTGTTTTATAGCTACTTTACCAAACCTACTTTTGGTACCCAGGATGCGCTGACTGGTGTGGCTGTGATTGAGCCTGGTAAAGAAATTCATCCACCTCATATTCATGCCGAAGAAGAGTATCTGATGGTGGTGGAAGGCGAAGGCGTCTGGTCGCTGAAAGACAAAGATATTCCAGCTAAAGCTGGCGATATTTTATATGCAGCGCCCTGGGATTCGCACGGTATACGCAATACAGGCAAAAAGCCGCTGAAGTTTGTCGTGATGAAATGGCATAGCAAAGGTGTGCCAGTTCCTGCCGACCCTGCTGCAAAGGCGAAGCCCTAACGCTGTAAACTGAGCAGGCTAAACTCGTTAACGGGGCTTTAGCCTGTACTGTTGTAATCTGCTATTGGGTTTATCCGCTAAAGTCATTTCTATCAATCCGGCTTGCAGTGCTGGCTTTAAATAGCGGGCGCTAAAAGACTTCCGATCTTTAAGTTGTAACAACTGCTGCAGTTGATCACGGCCTAATGGGCCTTCAGTGAGCAGAGCTAACAGTTGCCCGACTTGGGGGCTGACTTGTGGGTTATCTTGGGGGCTGACCTGATAAAATGCGTTGTCCTGATGCAGATGTTTGTCGTTTTCCTGCAGGGTGTTATTGATCACTGTCAGCATAAACTCGATAAAAGCGGCACAATCGCTTTGTTTAGTGCTTTGATTGATCGCCTGATAATACTGGCTTTGACTGGCATGGATCATACTTTCCACTGGCAGTTGCGCCAACAATGGGAACCAGCGGCTGAGAATTAATGTTTGCCACAAACGCCCCATACGGCCATTGCCATCACTGAATGGATGAATAAACTCAAATTCGTAATGAAATACACAACTTGCGATCAAAGGATGCTGTTCAGTTGTCTTGAGCCAGCCCAATAAATCAGCCATCAGTTGCGGCACTCTGCTCGCAGGTGGCGCCATATGAACAACCTGCGTGCCATTCGTCACGCCCACATTACCTTGCCGATACAAACCTGCATCGTCCACCAAGCCTGTCATCAATAGCTGATGAGCAAAGAGCAGATGCTTTTCGTTGTCAGGTTGCCAGCGCTCAAATTGCTCATAAGCCAGCAGAGCATTACGGGCTTCCAATATCTCCTTAGGTGGAGCTATCACCCTTTTGCCTTCAAGAATGGCGGTAATTTGTGCTTCACTCAGAGTATTGCCTTCAATAGCCAGTGAACCTTGAACAGTGCGGATACGATTAATACGACGCAGCTTTAACTGGCGCTTTTCGTCCTGCACTGACAAGCGCCCCAAGTGCTGATTGATCTCTGCAATCAGCCGAATGATCCCGGGTGTAATGCTAAAAAGCGGCGTATAGGCTTTGGCCATAAAATACTGTGATTACTTGAGTGTTACTTCCGGGCAGCTTATCCCATTCTGACTGAATCGAAAACAGCCCTGATTATTGCTTAGCTCAATGACTGAGATGGCCAAATAGTAAAGACTGATGGGCCATGGCTCCAGCCAGTGAGCCATCTCCTATGGCAATAGCCACTGAACCTGCCATACGGGCGTTATCACCACAGGCAAATACGCCCGCTATTGTGGTTTCTTTGCTGGCGCTGGTTTGAATAAAAGCACCCAGTGGGCCTTGTTCAAACTGGCAGCCTAGCTGCTCTGCTAATGGGCTGTTGACTCTGGTAGTGGGCTGAGTAAAAAGGCCCGCCATCTGCAATACCTTGCCATTGCTCAGCTGTACATCCGCTTTACCTGAAATTTGTAGTACTTTGCCAGGTTCAATCACCACTCCACGGGCAAGCAGCTGGGCTTTTTGTTCTGTGTCTGGTTCAAAACATTCGTTGGTGAATAAAGTGGTTGGTCCCCAATCCGGCAGCATCAGCGCGTGATGCAAGGCAAGTGGACTGGCTGCTAACACTCCAATGGGGCCTTGATTCAGCTCGTAGCCATGACAATAAGGGCAATGAAAAATACTTTTGCCCCAACGCTCTGCCAGGCCCGGAATTTCAGGAAGCTGATCGGTCACACCAGTGGCCAGCAGCAGGCGTTTGGCCTGATAGCTTTGTGTGTCAGTACCCACTTGAAAACCAGTATCGGTTTTGCTGGCACTGATGGCGGAAGCGTCCAGCCATTGTACTGTCGGATAAGCCAATAACTGAGCTTTGGCTGTAGCAGCTATAGCTTGGGGGCTGTTGCCGTCCTGAGTTAAAAAGCCGTGTGAACTGTCAGCAAATCTGTTGCGTCTGCTGCCTGCGTCTATCACCAATACAGTGCGGCGGGCACGCACTAACTGCAAAGCGGCGGCCATACCGGCGTAGCTGCC